>Ga0114969_10000916_pt1 | contig 25112 bp, 17 predicted proteins | sample M_130807_MF_Meta_FD_87316 | JGI IMG/M metagenome (GOLD analysis project Ga0114969, IMG submission 87316) | Freshwater microbial communities from Lake Montjoie, Canada to study carbon cycling - M_130807_MF_MetaG | ecosystem: Environmental > Aquatic > Freshwater > Lake | place: Lake Montjoie...
TCAAGGAAACCATTATTAGCGTTTGAAGCAGGATCAACACCAGGTTCCAAAAGTGTTTTCTTAACGTTGAGAGAAATTTTAGAAGGATCGTATAACTCATCATTATCGTTCTCTGTTCCAATTTCAAAACTACTATTCTTCAATGGGACCGTCATTAATACTGCACCAGCATTTACTCCAGCTAAATTAGTAACATTTGGAACATGGAAATATACAGTATCACTTGTAAAAGTTGCAGCATCATAATTTGCGCTATCAACAATGAAAGTATTATTCAAATCTATTCCTGCTGGGGTAGTTGTAATTCCTGAAATACCTGTTAAAGTAATCCAAGAACCCTTTTTTACTGGGAATTTATTATTCGCAACTGCTCTGAAAGTAAAATTGCCATCATAATTTAAGCTAGCAACTTGAAGTGAATCAGTTGGGTTTGAATAAAGTTGCCAATGATCAGAAGTTTTATTTCCAGCAAAAGCAAGTGTGAAATTACCAGCCTTTACTTTCATTGGATCATATACTTTTACCAAGATAGGGCTTTTTCCACCAACATAAGTAGGATGCAAAGCTCTATTTGTAGTACTTGACATTATCTCATCAATTGTACCTTGAGTTAAATCAAGTGAGTTACCACCATTACCAGCACCTTCTATACGAGAAACGGCAATACCATCTCCGTAAGCTGAATTTAAAATTGTACCACCATTATCAACATCAGGCTTGTGCGGAATAGCAGAGTAAACAAAAACATTTTTGCTACCAGCAAGACATGGTTCACTTTGAGTGTATAATTCAAATTGCGAAACCGATTGATCAAACGATCTAAAATTATTTACACCGTAAGCAACGATTGTAAAATAATATGGGCGATAATTAGATAGAGGTATTTGACGGAATAAATCAGTAGTAATATTGAAGGTATGAACGATTCCTGCATTTACCTCTGTTGTTTTTTGAGAAGGAATATAAATACCTAATAAATCATCTTTTTCCCAGTTTACAAGTGTAGTAAAATTATTTTTCAAATCCATTTGAGCAATTAATTTTGCCTTAGATAAATCTTCAAACTCACTTGGCTTAACAGTAGGACTAACTACTTGATAAATTTTATATCCTTCAAACACATAAGATCTCTCTTGATCTGAAAGGGTATCATTTCCAGTTGGAGATAAAACAATTCCAGGTATGTTTGGATCCAAATAACTAAACGACTCTGATTTTTCAATATTTTCTAAAGAAATTATTAATTGTTTGTCTAACTCACGGATTGCTAAATCTGGAGCTGGAGGACCATCTTTTAATTTAAAACAATTGTTAAATAATTTTTGAGCTTTAATATCACCACTTTTCATTTTGGTAACAGAAGCTAATGGTCCACCTGAAGTAGCCTGGGCAAAAACGACACCATCAGATACGTAATTTACTGCGCCTGGAGCTAAAGAGAACTTACCAGCTGACTCAAGAAAACGCATATCATCAGGTTGAATATTTGCTGTAACCATTGTCCACTCAGTTGTAAAAAGTGGATCAGTTGTTCCAGGGAACATATAATCACATGGTGTAGCTGTTGCACCAGGACCAGCACCACGACCATCACCACCATAAGTAATAATTTGGCCATCTAACCATTCGCCATTTAAATAGTTGTAATAGTCATCATCTACGGCAGGGTTACCTGTAGGTACACTGTTAGTATTTGTATAATAAACAAATTTTGAAGTAGTGATATCTTCGCCAATCTCATCTGTTGTACCATTTTTATTATTATCAATGCCGTCATTAGTATCTGCTAAGGGGCCTTGAAAAAAGTCGATACCAACTGCTGGCGGGTTTGCACCATAAACAGCATCCGTTGGTTTCCCATTATAAACATATCCTAAACCTAAACCTACATCACAACCAACATAATCATCAGATGCTCCACCTAAATCAGAATCACACCAAACACCAAAATAAGTTTGAGTTAAAGAATCATTAGAGCGATTAATTATTTGATACTTATAAAAAGTCATATCGTTAATCTGATCATTTGTTTTGAAGGCAAATGCTTGAGCGCGAATTTCAAGTCCTATAGCAGGAGAATTTGTTTCTGTTTTAACGTTACCTACATCATTGAATACCCACCAAATTGAACGATCTCCGAATAGATAATCATTACAAGTAGTTTTACCTGTTATTGGATCTACCGGATAAGAATCCCCAAAATAGAAATAAGGATAATCACCATCTAAATAGTTATACTTACCATCATTATTTGCATCGAAATATGGTGCAAGAAAAGGTAATTCACCATTCGTTACATCACCATCTCCTGGCCAATCTTGAATTGCTTTACCATCAGCAGTGCTTGGCAATGAGCCAGAATTAGCAAATTCTTGGACTGTAGCACGATCAATTGACCAAAAACGATCAAACTGATTACAACGAGCTTCGGTTATATTTAAAGATCCAGTATTGTCCTTGCTAATGGGACCTGACCAAAAATCATTTGAGCCTGTTTGGCGATAAGTTTGGGCAGCCACCTTTAATTGTCCGGAAGCATCAATCCCACCTATCCATAGAGCACCTGCATAGATTACATTTTTTCCGGAACCATTTGGAACCTCATAGATACCAGTAGTATTATCATTTGGATCCCACCAAAGGTCACCTCCTGTAAGAATACGAGCACGAACATTGTTCACCTTTAAATCAATTTGTGCGTTAGTACGCGGACAAGTTGAAGCTGCGGCCTTATTATTAGCTGCTGCCTTTCTTGGCAAATTACCAACATTTTCCCTTGCTAAGGATAATGTTGACCACCCTGCCAATAACACCAGGCTTAAGAAGATCTTATATCGAAATATTTTCATAATGTTTTCTTTTTTGTTTTGGTATTTTTTTATTAGAAGTCAAAGCGAACACCTATACGAGTTCTGCGTGGTTGGCTATAGTTGTCAGGATTCTGCAATTTGATATAATACTGATCAATAAATGCTTGAGAATCTACTTGACTTCCTGATAATTGTTGTCCGTCAGGAGATTGAATAAATCCATCATCAGTTGCATTACCTGTTGCACGATAAACATTAGTAACATTTCTAGTATCAAGTAAATTTTGCACTTGAAGGTATACGTTAATATTTGCTTTCTTCTTATCAGAAATTTTTACAGGGAAATCTTTGTCAATCTTAAGATCGATACGGAACTGCCAAGGGTTACGAGCACCATTTACAGAACCTTGTACAGCACGTTGACCATTATCTTGCCATCCAATTGCAGCACCTTCTCTTGTAGCACGTGACTGACGCGTATAAGGAGTTCCAGAATTCATTTTAAACACAGTATTTACACCCGCTCCAGCAAAGATTGGCTTACCCCAAACTAATGGTCCATTATAATCTGAACCAGTTCCATAACGATAATCAAGAGATACAGAGAATGTATGACGTTGATCAAAATCTAAAGGAAGGATAAGACGTAAATTTGGTTGATCAGTATCAGTTAATTCAACGTTTGAATTTGCGCCAGAACCAGTTCCTTCTGCAAATTGTAAAGTATAGTTTGCTGTTAAACGAACGTTTCCAGTACGACGAAGGTCATAGCTAAAAGAGAATCCTTTAACTGTTCCAAAGTCAATATTATCCCAACTTCTGTATGTGTAAGGTTGAGCATACTGAACATTCGTAATCTGAATCATGTTTTTCATTTCACGATAGAAAGCAGAAATAGTTATTGCAGAACTTTTACTTATTACTTGTTTAAATCCAACTTCATAATCAGTTGTACGTTCTGGTTTCAAAGCTGAATTATTAATATCACCAGATCCTGATTTTTGATAATTGTATATATCTATAGGATCATTACGTAAGTTAGAAGAAGGACGTTGAGTTAATACATCATAATGAGCAAAGAATTGGGCTTCATCAGTAATTGAGAAAGCAAAAGCAATACGTGGCATAATTGAAATTTGTGGTTTGTAATCTTCAAAAACACCATCGATATTCCAATCTTTTTCTGCTACCGTACCTGCATCTGGCTTAACCGCTGAATATAATTTTCCAGTACTACCATTATTTGCAATGATATCAGGATTAGATACAATTGTACCATTTAAATCATACCAAGTACTTCCATCACGATATCCAACTAAAGTTGTATAGTCGCCTTGAACAGCTAAATAAGGAACAAAATCGTCTTTTATATTATCTGGTCTGTTTTCAATAGTTATTGGTAATTCACCTACCTTATAAGAATCTAAGAATAAATATTTATCCTTGATTGCTTTTTGATTGGCATCAAAACGATCAACACGAAGTCCGATGTTAAAGTTTAAGTTATCGATAGCAAATTGATCTTGAATATAACCAGCCATATACGTTGGACGGAAAGCACCAATTGCTCTAGTATAATTTCCATTAGCTTTTTCAGTGAAGAAATCTTTGAAACTTCCATTGTTAGATGTTTTATTTCCATAGATATCATAACCATAATACAAATCAACAAGATTTGATTGTAACAATTGATCTGCACTAAACATGTTAATAGCTAATTGATTAGGAGCCAAAGCATCATAATCTAGATATTGATCATTAGTAAGGCCATTTTGCTTACGAACATTCTCATAGAATCCTTCAACATTTGCTCCATCTACTTGACCCTGTGAATATCCAGAAGCATAATTTGAGAAAATATCTATAACACCATTTGCGGCAACTGTTGTATCAATACTGATTAAATTAGAAAGATCCTTTTCAATATAATTTGCATTTGCAAGAGATCTAGCTGATTGATATAATCCACGAGGTCTGTTTTGATAAGAACGATCTACACGTTGTTCAAATTCAAATCCAACTCTAATCGCATGATTCTTAATATCTGTAGAACCACCAATAGTAATTCGGTAGTTATCATTATCAGTAGTTGCATAAACACTACGTTGACTACCAATCCCTTCCCACTCACCCATAATATTTAGAGGGCTAAAAAGACTAGTGAATCCGTTAGGGATTCCACCTAATCCGCTTAACGTACTTAAACTGCTAAAAGTAGATTGACCGGTAGCTGTTTTATAATAGTCATAAGCAATATTATTATATTGTTCTGCTGTTGGATTTGCACCTACAGCTTGGTAATCATAATTGTCGCGATATCCATTTGATGTATATTGAATAAGGTTTGCTTGGTCAATTGAATCAACTTGATGAAACAAAGCTCTTTCATTATGGAATTTACCGAACTGACCATAGCTCCAAAAATCTTTTTTGTGAGTTGGATCTTGATTAGTTACCAAATTTTTTCCGTATTCAGCTTGAATTGAAAAGAACACATTACGGAATAAAGATGCATCTCCATCTTTTTCCGCTTTATAAGTAGAAGCAATTCTTTGCGTGAAACGAGCAAAAAAACGATAATCTGTATTAATACGTTCAGGGTTTTCTTCAAAATTATATAACTCACGATCATATGCAAAAGAACCCATGTCATTATCTGAATTATAACTTCCACCTAACGTAATTGTAGTGTTTTCGAGAGGTTGAAAATCAAGTTTACCGTTAAAGCGCAAAGAATGAGCTTTTTGATTATTTTTAATTGTTGTTTTCTCAAAATCTTCAGAATGGTAAAATTGCTCAGCATAATTATAACCGTAACCAGTTGCTGTTGTATAAGGAAGAACAGGATTCTTTTTTAATTCATCATATTTTGAATCTTTCAATTTGTACATTCCAATAGCAGATGGATCAGCATCAACTTCTGATTGGTATTCAGCACTTGCGAAGAAACCAAGAATTGATTTTGAACCACCTCCTTCTAATTTCTTTTTCAAGATAGGACCCGATAAATTTCCAGAAACAAGGTTGTAGCCATATTTATCAAATAGTTCAGAAGTTACATATTCAACACCACCTTCAAATTGTTGAGAAGGACCTCTAGTTGTAATACTAATGATACCTGAAGTTGCATCACCATATTGAGCTGGAGTACCACCTACAATGGCAGTAACCTGCTCAACACCTGATTGTGGCAAACGCTCTGAACCACGAACACGAATACCATCAATATAGTAATCGGTTGCGCCAGATCGGCCTCCACGAACGTTTAGTGCATCACCTTCATCCTTTTGAGTAATACCTGCAGCTTGAGCAGCAACAGATTTTACGTCACGGGTTGGAGCAGCTTGAATTTCTTCGCGGGTAATAGTTGCTCCTACTTGCGTATTTCCTTTTTCAATTAAAGGTACTTTGTAAGATACGATTTCAACAGTCTTTGTTTCGATCACCTTTTTAGAAAGTGATAGATCTTGGAAAGTGATTTTGTCGATTGAAACAATTACATCAGTGATAACCAAATCGTTATAACCAACATAACTAATTTTCAAAGTGTACTTTCCAGGTTGCAGAGGTTTGATAGTATACTGACCATCAAAGTCGGATTGTGCGCCGCCGAGTTGCGCTCCGCTAATTTCTGCCACCACGCTGGCGAATGCCAGAGGCTCTTTAGTAGCCTTGTCATAAATTTTTCCCTTTATAGTTCCTGATTGAGCAATAGCCCCAAGAAAGGTAAAGAGAATTAATGCAAGGGTTAAGTAGACGTTCCTTATCATAGAGTAAAGTTTGTGTCAGAGGTTTGTTAATATTAAGTTAATTGGAGACTGCGGGTAAAAATAGGAACAATTAAATTTAATTCCCAAATGTAACCAAGTATTTTACACTAATTCAATTCATTTTTTTTCATTATTGCACAGGTTTGAGCAACTCGCTAATTATCACTGCCTTTCGTAGGTCGAGATTGCCATTTTGTATATCAAAACCAATATTATTTCCAATAGAATTTTGTTCATAATCAATTTTTTCTTCCATTTCAAGCTTAAATAACGATGAGCCTTCCGTCATTTTCTTCGTTTCATTAGTAAAAAAAATAGTATTCTTTACGTTTTCACTTTTTATTTGAGGTGCCTTTGAAGATGGTTTAACTGAAACAATTTTAGTTTTAAAAATTGTTTCAGGCCTTTCACTTTTAACAATTATTACTGGTTCAACTTTCCCACTATCATCAAAATCAATCTTAGAAGGCTTATTATCAGTACTATCCTTTTTAATTTTATTTTTACTATTGTAGATGAACCATATAATTCCACCTACTATATATATGAGTACTTTTATTTCCATACCATAAAGTTAATACTTTTCAACAGCATTTGAGTAAATGAGGCCAATAACGGCTTCGTTTTTTACTTTTGCATTACTTAAGAACAATTTAAGCAACGGTTCTACTCATTTAGAATTTCATTTAATAAGAGGATTCCTTCCTTAATTTAAGAATGTTGACTTATCGGAAAATATTTCCTTAATTGTAAAAAGTAAAACTAAGTTCATTATTTCCACTAAAAAATAATTTATTTCAGATGAGACTGAAATCACTAGAGATTAAAGGCTTTAAAAGTTTTGGCGACAAAGTAACCATCCACTTTGACGAAGGAGTAACTGCAATCGTTGGGCCGAATGGTTCTGGAAAATCAAATGTTGTTGATGCAATGCGTTGGGTTTTAGGAGAACAAAAAACTAGAATGCTTCGCTCTGAGAAAATGGAGAACATTATTTTTAATGGCACAAAAACTAGGAAGCCCGCTAACCTTGCAGAAGTTACCTTAACTTTTGAAAACAATAAAGGTGTTTTACCAACAGAATATTCATCCGTTGCTATTAGCAGAAGATTATATCGTTCGGGCGAGAGTGAATATCAACTTAACGGAATTACTTGTCGTTTAAAAGATATAAACGATTTATTTCTTGATACAGGGATTGGCTCTGATACCTATGCGATCATAGAATTAAATATGGTTGATGATATATTAAAGGATCGTAACAATACTATTAAAACTTTACTTGAAGAGGCGGCAGGAATATCGAAATATAAAATTCGTAAACGTCAAACTTTTCAAAAGTTAGAAGAAACGGATTTGGACTTGAATCGTGTAAATGATTTACTATTTGAAATTGAGAAAAGTTTAAAGCTACTAGAAGGACAGGCAAAGAAAACTGAGAGGTACTATAAATTACGAGAGGAGTACAAAACAGTGAGTACACAACTAGCACTTTTTAGTATTAAAAATCATAGTGAAACACTTGAACAATTACAACTTAGAGATCAAGAGCAAAGTGGATCAAGAACCAAGCTTCAAACAGAATTAGAAGCACTAGAAATACATCTTCAAGAAATTAAAATTACTAGTACTGATAAAGAAAAAAACTTACAATCAGTACAGAAGATTCTTAACGAGAAACTTATTGAAATATCACGTTTTGAAAACGAAGAAAAAAATAGAAATGAGCGTTTAAATTATTTAATAGAAAAACAAAAACAACTTCAAAACCAAACTGAAAATGATGAACGTAGCTTAATTGAGGTTAACCAAACTATTGTTCAACTTAATGAAGAAAAAGTTAGGGAAGAAATTCATTTAAAAAATTTAGAAGAAGATGTTTTGCGACTTAAAACAGAGTCGGTGCAAAGCAAACAACAATATGATTCTTCATTAACAGCTATTAAAGAATTAAATCAAAACATTTATCAGTTACGTAGTTCAATAAATGAATTTGAAACAAAATTAGCAGTAAGACATACTCGCTTAAACTCCATACAAGAGGAATTAAAACGATTAGTATATCAACAAAACGAAAACAAAGAAAGGTTTGAGGGATTAGAAACTCAACTTACTGAACATACTCCACAAAAAGAACTTGCAGATGGTGAATTAAGGAAACTAAAACAATTACGATTAGAGTGTGATGAAACTATAAAAGTTACAGAATTGCATCTTCGTGAATTGAATCAAGTGTTACAAGCTGAATCGAGAAAGATGGATGCTCGTCATAATGAATATCAACTTACGAAGAATCTTTTAGAGCAAATGGAAGGTTATCCTGAATCGATTCGTTACCTTAAAAAAAATCATGATCGTTTTAAACACGCGCCATTACTTTCGGAGATTATTGTATGTGACGATTCTTTTAAAGTAGCCATTGAAAATTTTCTAGAACCATACTTAAATCATTTTGTAGTTGAGTCAATACAGGACGCATGGGCAGCGTTGGAATTGTTAAAGGAATCATCCAAAGGAAGAGCAAATTTCTTTGTACTTGATTCATTAAAAAATTATTCCAAAAAACCGTCCGCTTCATTAAATGGATGTACGCCTGCATTAGAAGTAGTTGAAAAAAATTCAAAATATGAAAACCTTTTCAATTTATTATTAGGTCATGTTTATATTTTAGAAAACAATCATTCTATAAACCAATTTGAAATTAGTGAAGATCAGTCAGTAGTTGTTCTCTCTCAAAGTGGCAATTTTTTACGTCAAAAATATTCAGTTGGTGGGGGATCGATAGGGTTATTTGATGGCAAGCGAACTGGTAAGTTTAGAAATCTAGAAAAACTCGCGGAAGAAGTTAAGCAGCACGAATTAGTTATTGAGCAATATCGTGAACAGATTAAGCAATCGGATCAAAGTGTTGCCGAAGTAAAAAACAAAATACAAGAAACGCAACAGCAAATTAGCAAGCAAGAAAGTGAATTTATTCGATTAAGTGGACATGTAAATTCACTACAAAGCAATCGCGACTTTCTTTTTAATAATATGGAACAAGCTAAACGCGCCATAGAAAAATTAGAAGAAGATCTTTCTACTATTACGCGAGTAATGGATGAAGAAAAAGAGAATCCAGAATTGTCACCAGAAATATTAAAGCAACGCCTTGAAAATTTAATTCAACAGCTTAATGTTTTGCAAGAACAATCGTCTCAATTACAAAAAGAATCTGGAGAGAAGTCGCAAGTTTTCAATCAGCAGAATATTGTATTACTTCAACAACAAAATAGAATTCAAAATATCATTCGTGATTTAGGATATCGAACAAATCAATCGGAAACACTCCAAAAAAATAAAGAGCAATATGCAAATGAGTTAGGATCTGTAAAAGAACAAACAGATCAATTAATGACTGGTTTACAAACTTCAAACAGTGCACTAAAACAATTAATTGAAGAACGAATAGATTTTGAAAAACAATTTCAAGAAGCGGAAAGATTATATTTTAATTCAAAATCCATTATTGATGCGGAAGAAAAGCAATTACAAGATTTAAGAAAACATAAAGAGCAAACTGATTCTGTATTACAAAACGTACATGATGAGTTAAACGAACTTAAGCTGCAAATGAACTCTTTAAAGGAGCGACTTAGTATTGAGTTTAATATTGACATTAACGAATTAGTAAACGAGACGCCAAATGAAGAGTTAAAAGAAGAAGAATTAAGGCCTCGTGCAGAGCAGTTAAGAAAACGTGTTGGTGAATTCGGACCAATTAACCCAATGGCTCTTGAACAGTATAAAGAAATTAAAGAGCGTTATGATTTTATTGTAAAAGAGAAAACAGATTTACAAAATGCAAAAGATGCATTATTAAAAACAATAAGTGAAATTGATGACCAAGCTCGCAACGTGTTTATGGATGCGTTTACGCATGTAAGAGCTAATTTTATTCGTGTATTTAGATCCTTATTTACGGAAGATGATAATTGCGATTTGGTTATTTCCGATCCTTCAAATCCACTTGAATCTGATATCAATATTATTGCACAGCCTAAAGGGAAAAAACCATTAAGTATTCACCAACTTTCTGGTGGAGAAAAAACACTTACAGCTACTGCACTCTTATTCGGAATCTATCTTTTGAAACCTGCACCGTTCTGTATTTTTGATGAGGTTGATGCTCCACTAGATGATAATAACATTGACAAGTTCAATAACATTATTAAAACTTTTAGTACTGAGTCGCAGTTTATAATCATCACACACAATAAAAAAACTATGGCTGCTACTGATTTAATGTATGGTATTACGATGGCAGAACCTGGTGTTACAACCGTTGTTCCTGTGGATTTGAGAGCTTATGCGGATTAATTTTTAATTCCGATTACATCGGAATTAAAAATTAATAACGAATTACCAATTATTTGGCAGAGGGTTTTTTTCGATGAAAAAGTCGTTGTATGAAATTTGGCCGACGATCAAAAGAGTCGACATGATCATAACGTTTTCTATTTCGTTTCATTCTTTTTTTAACCTCTTTGGATTGAATAGAAACATGATGTTCTCTTCCTTTTTTCTGTGATTTATCAGAAGCTTTTGCTTGCTGTTCTTTTTTTTGTTCAGCCTTTTTTTGTTGATTAGTACCTTTACCATCTGACTGAGAAAATGCAAAATTGATTTGAGAAATTAAAAAAAATATTAATAAAAAATATTTCGAGTTTTCTTTAATACAAAATAAAAGACCCTCGTAAATCGAAGGTCTTTTAAAATTATTTTCCATATTGCGCAATAGACTCAAGTTCTGTAAACGATATACAATATCAATTATTGCCTTGAAGGTATCTGAAAGTTCATAACACAACTTTTACCATTAATAGTTGCTTCAAATTTTACTTTAGGATTCACAAATGCTTTCTTTCCATAAGCAGAATACATTCCTTTTGAAAATGCTACATTTTCAATTACCGTAGTTTTATTTTCATCTACTACAGTAAATTTCGCATTTCCCATTTCAGAAGAAGTTGCTGATTTTTCATCAGGGAAAACAATTAAAAAATTTCCCTTATGAATATATTCCATTGTATTTCCCCCTTCAGTAATTAAGATGCCTCCATGAGGACCGGCAACTACTTGAGGAACAGTAATAGGAGCAGCATCCTTTTCACTTTGTTGTGCTTTTGCTGCACCAAAAAGGAATAAAAAAGTAGAAATTAAGATAATTGAGATACGATTCATGTGTTATTTTTTTCAAATGTATAAAAATGCTAAACGATATGCAAGTTGAATGTACCTTTACATTATGAAGAATATTAACAATCATTTCATGAGGGCTATCTGCATAAGTGCTCTAATTAGCTTTAACGTAATAACCTCCTGTAATAAATCAAGTAGCGAAGTTCCGTATTCAGCTATAAATGAATACATTAATCTAAACCTTCCGTCATACATAAACCTAAATGTGATAAATGGCTGGGTATATTATGGTGCTGGAAGTAGGGGAATAATAATTTATAGAAAGTCACAAACCGAATTTATAGTTTTTGACAGAAACTGCCCATATGATCCAACTGCCTCATGTGCATTGGTGAAGGTGATCCCGAACAATATACTTGCTGTTGATTCTTGTTGTGGAAGTCAATTTAGTCTTTTTGATGGTTCTGTTACCCAAGGACCTTCTGCAAACCCCTTATTACAATACAGAAATGATTTATTAACTAATAACGTATTGCATATATACAATTAAAAAAGCCCTGAAGTTTTGACTTTGTCAGACTTCAGGGCTTTCATTAATTTTTAATTTTAATAACGATAATATTCTGGTTTGTATGGACCTTTTTGATGAACTCCAATATAATCAGCTTGAACAGGAGTAAGTTCATCTAATTCAACACCAATCTTAGCAAGATGTAAACGAGCAACCTTTTCATCTAGATGTTTAGGAAGCGTATAAACCTTATTTTCATATTTACCAGGATTCATCCATAACTCTAATTGAGCGATAGTTTGGTTAGTAAATGAGTTAGACATTACAAAAGAAGGGTGGCCCATTGCACAACCAAGGTTTACTAAACGTCCTTCAGCTAGGATAAGAATATCCTTATTACCGATTGTGTATTTATCAACTTGTGGTTTAATAGTATCCTTTGATGCGCCATGATTTGCATTTAACCAAGCCATATCAATTTCATTATCAAAGTGCCCAATATTACAAACTATAGCATTATGCTTCATAGATTTGAAATGTGGTTCAGTAATGATATGATAATTACCCGTTGCAGTTACAATAATATCTGCTTCTTTAACAGCATCAGCCATTTTCTTTACTTCATAACCTTCCATTGCAGCTTGTAAAGCACAAATAGGATCAATTTCAGTAACAATTACTCTTACTTTTGCATCACGTAAAGAATCAGCTGAACCTTTACCAACATCACCAAAACCAGCAACAACAGCTACTTTACCAGCCATCATAATATCTGTTGCACGACGAATTGAATCAACTAACGACTCACGGCAACCATATTTATTATCAAATTTTGACTTGGTAACACTATCATTAATATTTATAGCAGGAAGAGGCAATGTACCATTTTTCATGCGCTCATAAAGACGGTGAACACCAGTGGTAGTTTCTTCAGAAATTCCTTTAATTGCCGCTATTAATTCAGGATAACGATCAAGAACCATATTGGTTAAATCACCACCGTCATCTAAAATCATATTAAGTGGTTGACGATCTTCACCGAAAAATAGAGTTTGTTCGATACACCAATCAAATTCCTCCTCATTTAAACCTTTCCATGCATAAACAGAAATACCAGCAGCGGCAATAGCAGCAGCAGCATGATCTTGAGTCGAAAATATATTACATGATGACCAAGTTACTTCTGCACCTAATTCAACTAAAGTTTCGATAAGTACAGCTGTTTGAATAGTCATGTGTAAACACCCAGCTATGCGTGCTCCCATTAAAGGCTTCTGTGCACCATATTCTGTACGAAGAGACATTAAACCTGGCATCTCTTCTTCTGCTAATTTAATTTCCTTACGGCCCCATTCAGCTAAAGAAATATCTTTAACCTTAAATTTAACGTATTGCTCTGTTTGAGTCTTTATCATTTTTTTCAATTTTATTTGTACAAAGTTATGAATTACAGTTTAAGCTTACAATCATTTTAAAAACATATTATTTAACATATGCTATTAATTTTAAATGAATTAACCCAAAATGGGATTAAAATTTTAATTTGGAATATTGAAGAAACAGAATTAGCATTAATAAAGTTTTTAAATACTACAAATAATCTGATAGCAGAGTTACTTGATTCTGTTAGTCACCCAATCCGCAGAAAACAGAAAATTGTTGCCAAAATATTATTAAAAATGCTTAGTAATGAGCTAGTTGAATTCAGTTATAACATTAATGGTAAGCCTATGCTCAAATCACTGAAAGGCCATATCTCGATATCTCATTCAGAAAAATTAGTGGCCTTGATTTATCATCCTAAGGAAATAATAGGTGTAGATATTGAAAAACCTGACGAAAGAGTACATCGGATTTCAACTCGATTTTTAAATGAAACGGAATCTACTTGGGTATCCACTTCACCAACAATATATGTTAGCCTTATATGGGGAATAAAAGAATCCGTTTTTAAGGCAATTGGCGGCGGCGGAATTAATTTTAAAAATAACATAGTTGTATCAGAACCGTATGAAGAAACACCTATAAATGGTAAAGGATGGGTAATTTACAATAAAGAAGATATATTTCAGAAGTTTGAATATCATTTCCGTTATTTGGAGGACTACTTGTTGGTGTATACTATTGCAGAAAATTAAAATTCTTAATCCCTCCCCTAGCCTTTTCAAAATATGAATATTTATCAAAACCTTATTGAAGCCAAAAGTAAAGGAAGAAAGCTATTGGCAATTTTAGTAGATCCCGATAAGGTTAATGAAGCTTCATTATTAAAACTAGCAACAGAATGTACAAAAAATAATGTTGATTACCTTTTTGTTGGAGGCAGTTTACTTACGAATGGTGATTTGGGAAAAACTATACGATTCCTTAAAAATAATTGTACAATTCCTATAATTATTTTCCCTGGAAGTCATCAGCAAGTTGATAGTTCAGCAGATGGAATTTTATTATTATCCTTAATTTCAGGAAGAAATCCAGATTTATTAATTGGACAACATGTTATAGCTGCGCCTAATTTAAAAACGTCTGGATTAGAAATTTTGTCAACCGGATATTTATTAATAGAAAGTGGAAATATAACAACAGTTCAATATGTTAGTAACACTTCTCCAATTCCAGCTTCAAAAATTGACATTGCAGTATGCACAGCGTTAGCAGGTGAGCAATTAGGCTTAAAACTAATTTTTGCAGAAGCAGGCAGTGGAGCAAAAAATCCAGTTAGCCTAACAATGATAAAAGCAATAAGTGGCAATATTTCAATTCCATTAATTGTTGGTGGCGGAATAAGAACTCCTGAAAAAGCTGCTGCAAATTGTGTTGCTGGAGCTGATTTAATAGTAATTGGTAATTGCGTTGAGGAAGACGTTTCACTGATTGGCGCAATTGCAAAAGCAGTACACAGTGTATCGTTATAATTTTTAAAAAAACTCAGTTTATACTGCTACATTGTTTTCTTTTCTCACTTGATTTGCATTTTGTTTAAATCTTAACTTAAACCTGCGGCTAAAATATGCAGGATCTTTAAATCCAACACTCTTAGCAATCTCTTGTATATTATCTTTGGTAGTGCGTAACATATTAAAAGCCTTTTCTAATCTTTGATTTTCAATGTAATCTTGCAAATTAGTATTCGTAAGTGATTTAAAAAACTGACCAATATAATCTTTAGATACCAACGATAATTCAGCAATTTTATTATTTGATAAATCGTCAGCCAAATTATTTTGAATAAACTGAATAATATTTACAAGTCGTTTATCTAAAAGAAAAATTATTTTTTCAAAATTGTTTTGGTATTGAGATTGATTTGAAATATGACGACAAATATGAACAACAAGTTCTTCTGTAAGATTACTCAACAACCGATCTCTTCCTAAAGACGAATTTTCTTCTTCGGTGATAATAGCTTGCATTAAAAAATTCATTTCCTTATTTGGCGGGATAATAAAGCAAGGTAATTCAAGTATAGAGAAAAATGGAATTGCTCCATAAATTGCTACATCAAATCCAATAATAGAAAATATATCTTTCGTTTCATCATATCCTTGTTTGATATTTCTTGTTTTAATAAATTTTTCTCTATGTTCAGCCGAATTAAATCCTTCTTTTCCAAAAACATTATATTTTTCTGCCTTTCCATGTCGAAAAAAAATCTGACTTCCAATAGGCATGAAATAAAACGAGCCTGGTTCTATTTTAGTGAAATTTTTCTCGCCATAACAATTTCCTGATTTTATTTGAATCAATACATTATGCGGCTCTATCGACCCATTTAACTCAGAAGGCTTAATGATTTCACGCAATGCTGAACGATAATATTTAACCTGTAAGGCCTCAATTATTCTATTAAATTTTTCGTTTCTCATCCTATATTAGCATTTGCGAATTTAAGTTTTATATAGATACCAGTCAAGTCATTTCTTAGTTTTATACAATTCTTAGAATAACACAAGTAAAATAAGTGGTTGAATATAATGTACTTACGAGCTATTATTAAACATCAATCTAATATAACAACAAAATGCTCAATTTAAATTATTAATCTTTTGAAATAGGATAATTTGAAATTTACAAAAATATTTAACCAAAAATAGCTGTCTTTATTAACTTTGAACGATGAGCATTTTAGAGATTGTTGGATTCATTTCGGGTATTTTAGGCGTTTATTTTACTATTAAGGAAAACATTTGGTGCTTCCCAATTGGGATATTAAATGTTTTTTTATCGATGATCTTATTTTATAATCAGCATTTATATGCGGATACTTTACAACAAATTGTATATCTGATATTAATAAGTTATGGTTGGTTTTTTTGGAATTGTAAGCAAAAAGAAACAATCCTACCCGTAAGCCGATCAAGTAATAAACTCCTGTTATATTGTTTTTTTCTAGCCATTTTTGTTTCTGCATTAATTGGCACTTTACTTTACAGTTATACAAAAGCATCCTTCCCTTGGCTTGACGCTACTGCCACTTCGGCATCATTTGTTGCCCAATGGTTAATCGCTAAAAAGAAAATAGAAAATTGGTTTATTTGGATGGCCGTTAATATTATTTATATTGGTATTTATATAAACAAAGAGCTATACTTATATTCAATACTTTTCTTAGTATATTTTATACTTGCTATATGGGGGCATAAGCAATGGAAACTTCAATTAAATAATAATGAGCAAACAAATTAAAGTTGCAATTGTTGGACCTGAAAGCACAGGAAAATCATCTCTTTCATTTGAACTTGCTCAATACTTCAACACTAAATATGTACCTGAAGTTGCAAGAGACTATCTTGATGAAATGCAGGCTCCTTATGAAGAAAGTGATCTATTAAAAATCGCGAAAAGACAAGCGGAAGCAGAGGATAAAATAAGTTTACAAGCAGGAAATATTTTGATATGTGATACTTCTTTGTTAGTCATAAAAATTTGGAGTGAGGTTAAATATAATCGCTGTGATGCATGGATACTAGTTGAAGAACAAAGAAGACAATACGATTTATTTTTATTATGTAATATCGATTTAGAATGGGTTGACGATCCTCAAAGAGAGCATCCTGACAAAAGAGAATTTCTATACAATTTGTATCGTGAATCATTAAATTCACGAGCAGTTCCATTTGAAGTAATTTCAGGAAATGGAATGAGTCGAGTAAAAATGGCCATTGAAGCAATTGAAAAACTCTTCTAAACTTCATTAGTAATTAACAAAAAAGGAATTCTAAAGGCAAGGAATTCTCGATAATTTAAAGATAAATATTACATCATTCAGCGATTCAGTAATTGCCATAACACTGAATCTTACTACCTTCGCAGACGATAAATTAAAATTAAGAGTTTAATGAGCTATTGTAAAAACATTCTTGAAACTATTGGAAACACGCCTTTAGTTCAACTAAACAAAGTAATTGGTGATATTCCAGCTACTGTATTGGCGAAAGTTGAAACATTTAATCCAGGCAACTCTATCAAAGACAGAATGGCCTTGAAGATGATTGAAGATGCTGAAAAATCTGGAAAATTAAAACCAGGTGGAACAATTGTAGAGGGCACTTCAGGCAATACAGGTATGGGATTAGCTATTGCAGCTATAGTAAAAGGTTATAAATGTATATTCACTACTACTGATAAACAATCAAAAGAAAAGGTAGATGCTTTACGTGCATTTGGTGCTGAAGTAATTGTTTGCCCAACGAATGTTGAGCCAGAAGATCCTAGATCGTATTATTCTGTTTCGGCAAGATTAAGCAGAGAAATCCCAAACTCATTCTATCCGAACCAATATGACAATTTATCTAATCGGCAAGCGCATTATGAACAAACTGGGCCAGAGATATGGGAGCAAACAGAAGGAAAAGTTACCCACTTAGTTGTTGGAGCAGGAACTGGTGGAACAGTTACAGGAACCGCCATGTATTTAAAAGAAAAAAATCCCAATATTAAAGTTTGGGCAATGGATACTTATGGATCTGCCTTGAAAAAATATCATGAGACAGGAATTCTTGATAAAAACGAAATTTATCCTTACGTAACTGAAGGAATCGGAGAAGATTTCATCCCACAAAATTATGACTTCAGTTTAATAGATCACTTTGAAAAAGTAACGGATCGTGATGGTGCAATAATGACACGCGAGATATGTAAACAAGAAGGGATTTGGGTTGGATATTCGGCTGGAACGGCTATTGCTGGATTAATTCAATTGAAAGATCAATTAAAAAAAGAGGATGTTGTGGTTGTTATTTTTCATGATCATGGAACGCGTTATTTAGGGAAAATTTTCAATGATGAATGGATGCGAAAAATGGGATATTTTGATAAGAAAGGATTCACTGCTGCTGACATTGTTGCTTCTCGTAAAAACGTTGAATTAATTACGATAGATAAAAAAGATACGATTGCACAAGCAATGAAACTAATAATTGAAAATAATTATTCTCAACTTCCAGTAACGTCTGACAATCGAATTGTAGGTTCGATTTATGAAAAACTGGTTTTCGATAGAATTCTTAACGATTCAGAATCGAAAAACGACACCGTTGAAAGCATAATGAAAGAAGCTCTCCCATTTGTTGATATAAGCACCTCAATAGAAACCTTAGCTAAGATGGTAAGTGATGATATTGAAGCAGTTTTAGTAAAAGATTTTAAACAAGATAAAAATTATATAATTACTAAATTTGATATTGCCGATATCATGTCAAAGTAATAATTTTAGTTCATAAAAAATCCCAGCAAATGCTGGGATTTTTTTTTATAATTTTCAAGAATTATCTTTAAATCGGAACAGAATTAGTAATTCAATATTTCAATTATTTAGCGCTTATATTGTAAAAAAAAAATAATTTAATGCCAAACTTCACAGATCAGTTAAATCGAACAATAACAACAGTAAAATCACCTATGAAAATTGTTTCATTAGTGCCATCACAAACTGAATTATTATTTGATTTAGGCTTAGGTGATCGAGTTATTGGAATAACAAAATTTTGTATTTATCCTGCTATTTGGTTTAAGAAAAAAAAACGTGTTGGCGGAACTAAAGATTTTAATTTAGAAATTATTCGATCATTAAATCCAGATCTCATTATTGGGAATAAAGAAGAAAATACTGAAGAAGGATTAAAGGGATTAATGAAAGATTTTCCTGTTTGGATAAGCGACATTAAAAATCTTGGTGATGCCCTAGAAATGATTAATGAGGTAGGGAAAATTACAGATACAGAATACAAGGCTAAAGAAATAATTTCAGAGATTGAAACGAACTTTAAATCATTAATTACTTTTACCAAACGCTATCCGTTTTCAAAAAAAAGAGTGGCTTATCTTATTTGGCAAAATCCAATCATCAGCATAGGTACACACACATTTATAGCTGATATGCTTTTAAGATGCGACCTACTTCCAGTATTCAGTGAACATAATAGATACCCAGAAATTCCCTTAAATGAATTAATGGAACATAAAATAGACTATTTATTTCTCTCCTCAGAACCCTTTCCATTTAAAGAAAAACATAGATTAGAATTTGAAGCCCAATTTCCAGAGATAAAAGTAATTTTGGTTGATGGAGAGTACTTTTCGTGGTATGGTTCAAGACTAATAAAGAGCCCAACTTATTTTCGAGCTTTACTATCTTCATTAAAAGATTGAAAAATAAGGCTGGTTAACCTACTTTTGCACGAATATACTATGAATCCACTAAAAATATTTTATTCGCTATTTTTGAGTTACATCATGGTAACAGGGACTGCCAATGCACAAAGCATAGGTTTGGTTTTTAGTGGTGGCGGAGTGAGAGGATTGGCTCACATTGGTGTATTAAAAGCTTTAGAAGAAAACAACATTCCTATTGATTATATTACAGGAACATCCTCTGGCGCCTTGGTTGGAAGTTTATATGCAGCAGGATTAAGTCCTATGCAGATTGAAAAGATGGTAACATCTACAAATTTTATAAAAACCGTAAGTGGAAAATTTAGCAAAGAGAATATTTATTACTTTAAAACAAATCCACTAGATGCTAGTTGGATATCGATTAAGCTTTTAGTTGATTCTCTATTAAGAACACAGCTCCCAAGTAATGTTGTTAATCCTGCGGAAATTGATTTCGGTCTCATGCAAAACATGGCTTCGGCAATTGCTGTTGCTAATTATAATTTTGATAGTTTATTAGTCCCTTTTAGATGTGTTTCTGCTGATATAACCGCAAAAAAACAAATTATTTTTAATCAAGGTGATCTTGCATTAGCAGTAAGAGCTTCAATTGCATTTCCATTTTACTATGCACCAGTTTTAATTGGTGATAATATATTATATGATGGCGGAATCTATAATAATTTTCCTGTTGATATAATGTTAAAAGATTTTAATCCTGACGTAATTATTGGGATAAGTTCATCTGGACTACCGGAAATTCCAAACGAAGGAAATTTTCTTAGTCAGCTAAAAACAATGATTACACATACTACAAATTATACATTAACTCGCCCTCAAGATTTTTTAATAGAACCCAATATTAAAGAAATTGGCTCCTTATCATTTGAGAGCATTAATATTCGAAATGCAATTGATAGTGGATATGCTGCAACGATAAGAAATATGCCTGCATTAAAACAAGCTATTAAACGTGAAAGTAATACTATTGAACTAAAAAATAGACGTAATAAATTTCAAGAGCCTAACCTCAGCATAACAATTGATAAATTATACGTTTATGGAGTAAATGAAAAACAAGCAACCTACATTCGAAAAATATTAAACCCAAAAAATCAATGTATTAATTTAACTCAATTCAAAAAAAATTGGTTTAAATTAGTTGCGGATGATAATCAACGATACTTATTTCCAAGATTAATTTTTAACGAAGAATCTGGAAATTATGATTTGCATTTAGATGTTAAAAAGAACAAAGGAGTATTTCTTGATGTTGGAGGTAATATCTCTTCTAGACCAACCAATACAGGATTTATAGGAATACAACATAATATATGGAATAAAAATAGTTTACGGATAAATGCTAATACGTATTTTGGGAAATTTTACAATTCTGGTCAAGTACGTTTCCGATTTGACCTTCCTGGAACTTTACCATTCTATATTGAACCTAGCGCCACAGTAAATAAATTCGATTATTATAAAAGTAGCAATGCTTTCTCAGAAGATGTTAAACCATCTTTTTTAGTGCAGTATGATCGTAATTATAGTTTAACATTAGGATGTCCAATTCGCAACAAAGGAAAAATTATGGTTGGTTCGAATTGGTTTAGATTAAAAGATAGTTATTATTTGACAAGGGATTTTACAGAATCAGATACTACTGATGAAACAACTTTTGAAGGGCTTTCAGTAAATTTAAAATTTGAACGTAATACCTTAAACAGAAAATTATATGCTAATCAAGGATCCCTTTTTGAGTTACAATTGCGATATGTAAATGGAATAGAAAAAACAACGCCCGGAAATAAAGGACTTCTTAAGACTTATGCGGATCAAAATCATGAATGGTTTGCCTTTAATTTAAAATACGATAATTATTTTAAGCAAATTGGAAGATATAGATTGGGAGTTTATTCAGAAATATCATTAAGTAGTCAAGATTTATTCTCGAATTATATTGCATGCATTTCAGAAGCTCCGTCATTTCTTCCACTTCAAGATATGCAAACTCAATTTCTTGAATATTATCATGCACATTCATTTATTGGAATTGGACTTAAAAATATAATTCAAATAAACAGCAATTTAGATGTAAGATTAGAAGGTCATCTCTTTCAACCATATCAAGAAATTTTGATTGACAATAATTACAAAGCAAAATATGGTGACCCATTTAGTAAAAGATATTTAGTTGGCACTATAAACCCAGTTTATTATAGTCCGATTGGCCCTATAAGTTTATCATTAAATTATTATTACAAAAGAGACCAACCTATTGCATTATTATTTCATATTGGCTACATTATTTTTAACAAAAAAGCGTTGCAATAATGAATATATTTATAAATTAAATATTAATATACTAATACCCATACGTAAATATTGGTGAATCTAATAATGGAGCCGAACTAATAGAATTATGTAATAATCATAAATGGGATGTTTGTTATTAGCGACAATGGAATGCTATGCAAAAACAGAAACGATACTTTAAATATATTAAAGATCCAACGCCGCCCTTTCTAATGTTAGGCATGTATCCATAAGACCAGTACGCACTTGAAGAAATTCATAAGTTGAAACTTATTCGCAGTAGTCAATGGCTAAATGATTTTAATAGTAACTAATCTTCTTTAGGCGATTTATCCTTACTTCGAAAGTAGATTGTAATTGGGACTCCTGAGAAGTCAAAATTTTCGCGTAGTTTATTTTCCAAAAATCTTTTATATGCTTCTGCAATATATTGTGGGTGATTACAAAAGAAAACAAAGGTTGGAACACTTCCTGGAAGTTGAGTTATATATTTAATTGTTACCGACTTTCCTTTAAGCATTGGAGGAGGGTAATTTTGCACATAAGGCAATAAGATATTATTAAGTTTTGAAGTTTGAATTTTTTTGGTCTTGTTTTGGAAAACATGTAACGCTGTCTCCAAAGCTTTATGCACTCTTTGCTTAGTAGTTAAGGAAGTAAAAACAATAGGAATATCAACAAATGGTGCAATTTTTTCACGAATCTTCTCTTCAAATTTCTTAGTGGAGTTAGTATCCTTCTCAACAAGATCCCATTTATTTACAACAATAACGACACCCTTTCTATTGTGTTCACATAAATGCAAAATATTTAAATCTTGAGCGGTTAGTCCGTTTGTTGCATCAATCATTAACATGCAAACATCCGAAGATTCAATTGCACTTATAGAACGCATTACAGAATAAAATTCAATGTCTTCTTTTACATTCTTCTTACGTCTAAGTCCAGCAGTGTCAATCAATAAAAAATCAAAGCCAAAACTATTATAACGTTTATAAATAGTGTCACGCGTTGTACCTGCAATTGAAGTTACGATAGAACGTTCCTCCCCTATTAAGGTATTCATCATTGATGATTTTCCAACATTTGGTTGACCGATAATTGCAAGTTTAGGAAGATCAGGATCCACTACATCTTCAGGATCAAAAACCTTAACCATGTCATCTAACAATTCACCAGTTCCGGATCCACTCATTGCAGAAAGTCCGTATACTTCTCCAAGACCTAAAGCATAGAATTCGTTTATATCATAAACACGCTTTCCACTATCAACCTTATTTGCTACTAAGAAAACTTTTTTATTTGATTTACGAAGTAAATTTGCAACATCCTTATCAAGATCACTTAACCCCTCTGCAACATCTACTACAAAAATTATAATATTAGCCTCATCAATTGCTAGTTGTACTTGACGTTGAATTTCTTTTTCAAAAATATCATCAGAACCCATGATATATCCGCCAGTATCAATAACAGAAAAATCTCTTCCATTCCAATCTACCTTTCCATAATGACGATCGCGAGTAACTCCCGAAGTTTCATCAACAATAGCTTTACGAGATTCGGTAAGACGATTAAAAAGAGTGGATTTCCCAACATTTGGTCGACCTACAATTGCAACAATATTTGCCATGATAATAATTTATAATTTTCTTTCTCCCGAAAGGTATAATAGTAATTTTTTAAGAATAAATAATTAATCGTATCCGAATCCTTTCAGCATACGTTCATTGTTACGCCAATCATCGAGTACTTTAATGGTAAGATCAAGATGTACTTGTTTTCCAACAAACAACTCCATTTTTTTTCTTGATTCAGTTCCCAATTTCTTAATTGCTTTTCCTTGATGACCAAGTAATATTGCTTTTTGAGATTCTCTACCACAATAAACAATGGCGGTGATCCGATCTATCGTTTCACTTTCTTTGTAGTCTGGAATTGTAACTTCTACTGAATAAGGAATTTCCTTTTGATATTGTTTTAAGATTTGTTCACGAATAATTTCGGCTACAAAAAATCTTACATTACGATCACTAATATCATCGTCCTTATCAAAATATGCGGGACCTTCCGGTAAAACTTCCACGATCCTATTTAATAGAGAATCAAGGTTAAAATTATGCAAAGCCGAAATTGGTATAATCGCCATTGGATTTAATTCTTCTTTCCAAAAAGCAACGGCCGATTCCACCTTTTCCTGATCTGACTCATCCACTTTATTTATCACAACAAAAAAAGGAACTAATAAACACTTGATTTTCTCTTTTAGATCATCCTCTATTTTACGATCCTTGATTTCTGTAACATAAATTACAATATCAGCATCCGTAAGTGTTTCATTTACAACATCCAGCATACGTTCATGTAACTTGTAAACGGGCTTAATTATACCTGGCGTATCCGACAGAACAACCTGATAATCAGGGTTATTTATAATTCCCTTAATTCTATGACGAGTAGTTTGAGCTTTTGCAGTTACAATCGACAAATCCTGCCCTAGCATGGCATTCATTAGAGTGCTCTTGCCAACGTTGGGTTTACCAATTATATTTACGAAACCAGATTTATGCTTTTCCACGAGGCAAAGATACGCTTTAAGATCGAAGTTTTAGAGGTAAATCTTTGATTTGCTCCTTATTAATTCATTTCTAGAATCTTTTGTAAACTGATTACAATTTAAATAATTCGATTAATAAAAATGAAAATAATCAATTTGAGAATTTCTACTAATTTAATTTCAAAATATCTATCAAATAATTTATCGTATAATGAAATTAGCATAGTTTAAAAATAGAATTTACCTGATTTATTTAGCAGGAATTTTTATCTAAAAAAAATAAATCAAACCTCTTCAAATTATAACTATTTAAA
>Ga0114969_10000917_pt1 | contig 25105 bp, 20 predicted proteins | sample M_130807_MF_Meta_FD_87316 | JGI IMG/M metagenome (GOLD analysis project Ga0114969, IMG submission 87316) | Freshwater microbial communities from Lake Montjoie, Canada to study carbon cycling - M_130807_MF_MetaG | ecosystem: Environmental > Aquatic > Freshwater > Lake | place: Lake Montjoie...
CCGCTGTGCGTCTCCTGCAAAGGCCGCGTGTCCGAGCCTCACTCGCTCTGTGCCACATGCTGGAGTGCGATTTCGTTTATCGAAGAACCGTTCTGCGCCATGTGCGGGTCGCCCTTCGACATGGACCCGGGTGGCGAAACCCTGTGTGGGGTCTGCCTCGCCAAGCCGCATGATTTCGCCCGCGCTCGGGCTTTGTTCCGTTACGACAATGCGTCCAAGGGCCTCATCCTCACCTTCAAATATGGCGACCGGCTGGACCACGCGCCCGCTTTCGCGCGCTGGCTCGATCGCACCGGCCGCACGCTGCTCGACGACACCGACCTCATTGTGCCCGTTCCGCTGCACCGTTGGCGTCTGTGGAAGCGGCGGTACAATCAGGCGAGCATATTGGCGGCGCGACTCGCACGGCTCTCCGGCAGGCCCTTCGATCCTCTGGCGCTGGAAAGAAAGCGCGCCACCAAGAATCAGGGCGAAATGCCGTCCGCCAAGGCGAGACGGCGCAATGTGCTTGGGGCCTTCCGCGTTCCGGCGAAAAAGGCGGACGTGGTGAAGGATCGCAACATCCTGCTGGTGGACGATGTCTTCACGACCGGCGCCACGTTGGACGCCTGCGCTCGCGCTTTGAAGCGGGCAGGGGCCAAGCGGGTGGATGCCCTGGCGCTCGCCCGCGTTGTAAGGCCTGGCCAGAGCGATATATGAGTGGGGCGGTGTGGCTTAGAGTTGGATGAATGGCTAAAGTCATCATGTATACGACGCAGGTCTGCCCGTACTGCGTCCAGGCAAAGCGCCTGTTGACCAAAAAGGGCGTCGCTTTCGAGGAGATCGACGTATCGCGCGATCCGGAATTGAGGCGGACCATGATTCAAAAGGCAGGCGGGCGCATGACGGTGCCGCAGATTTTCGTGGACGATAAATATGTCGGGGATTGCGACGGCATCTACGCGCTGGAGCGCGCCGGTAAACTCGATGCGCTGTTGAACCCCACATGAGCGATCGCAAACTGAAGGTTGCCTGCGTCCAGCTTCGCTGCGGCGATGACGTGGGCGAAAACGTTCGCACCGCTTCGGCGCTGATCCGCGACGCGCACAAGATGGGCGCGCAGTTTATCGGCACGCCCGAGAACACCGGTTTGATGGCCGCCGACGGCGGCGCCAAACTGGAAAAAACGCACCCGGAGCAGGACGACAAGGCGCTGCCGCAATTTGCCCAGCTCGCCGAGGAACTCGGCATCTGGCTGCTGATCGGCTCGCTCGCGGTAAAGGTTTCGGACGGCAAAACCGCCAACCGCTCCTTTCTGATCGGTCCGGACGGCCGCATCGCCGCGCGCTATGACAAAATCCATCTGTTCGACGTGAATCTGCCGTCTGGCGAAAGCTATCGCGAATCCAATACGGTCGCTCCGGGCACGGTGGCTGTGGTGGCAGCTATGCCTCAGGCCAAGGTCGGTTTGTCGGTTTGCTACGATCTGCGTTTCCCGCATCTTTACCGGACGCTGGCCAAGGCGGGCGCGGAAATCCTGACCGTTCCGTCGGCCTTCACCGAGACGACGGGCAAGGCGCATTGGCATATCCTGCTCCGCGCCCGCGCCATCGAAAACACCTGTTTCGTCATGGCCCCGGCGCAGGGAGGCACTCACGCCAACGGACGCCAGACCTTTGGCCACAGCCTGATCATCGGGCCCTGGGGTGACATTCTGGCCGAGGCTGGAACCGATCCCGGCGTCATTACAGCTGAGCTGGACCTGGGCCAAATTGCGGAGGTACGCGGCCGGCTTCCCTCGCTACAACATGACCGTCCCTTCGAGGTGAAGAGTTAGTTGGCTACAATCGTTGCGCTTGCGTAACGCCTTTTCAACAACCATCTGTTGTAAAATGGATTGTACGAACCAAGGGTTTCAAATTGATCGCCTATAATTTGATCTGTTCCGACGGCCATGAGTTCGAAGGCTGGTTCAAGGACAGCGCCGCATTCGACGCCCAAGCCAAGCAGGGCGTCGTTACCTGTCCGTTTTGCGGCGATGACGAGGTGAAGAAGGCGATCATGGCCCCGGCGGTCAAAACATCCGTCACAAAGGCGAAGGGCCGGCAGGACGTCCCTCAGTCCGATACGCAGAAGTTGCGGAAGTTCATGGCCGGTTACCGCAAATTCGTCGAAGACAATGCCGAGTATGTCGGACCGAAATTCCCGGAAGAAGCCCGCAAAATTCACTACGGCGAATCCGAAGAGCGCCACATCTACGGCGAAAGCTCGCTCGCCGAAGCCCAGGAACTGGTCGAAGAGGGCATCCACATCGCCCCCGTGCCGCCCGATCCGGGCGACTTGAACTAGACGCCGAGCTTCTCCGCCACGACCATGTAGTTCACGTCCGTGTCGGACGAGAGCCGCCAATCCCAGCGCAGCGGATCGAACGAAACGCCCTGAACCCGGCGGACCGCAAGCCCGGCGTCCTCCAGCAGGCGCTCAAGCTCACCCGGCTTTACGAACTTGTTCCAGTCATGCGTGCCGGCGGGAAGCCAGCGCAGCACATATTCGGCGCCCACCTTGGCGAGCGCCAAACTCTTCAGCGTCCGGTTGAGGGTCGCGACCAGCATGACCCCGCCGGGGTTTAGGAGCTTGGCACAAGCCTGGAGGAATGCGCCCAGATCGGCGACGTGCTCGACCACCTCCATGTTCAGGACCAGGTCGAATTTGGCGCCTTCCTGGACCAAACCCTCGGCCGTGAGGGCGCGATAGGTCAGCGGCAACTCCGAATCGGCGGCATGAGCGGTTGCGGTTTTGACGTTCTTTTCGGAGGGATCTGCGCCCAGAACGGTGAAGCCCATGCGCGCCATGGGCTCGGACAGCAGGCCGCCACCGCAGCCGATGTCGAGCAGGCTCAGCCCTTCGAACGGCTTCAGGGATTGCGAATCACGCCCGAAATGCTCGGCGGCAAAGTCCCGGATGAACCCGAGCCGGATCGGATTGAAGGCGTGAAGCGGCCAGAATTTGCCCTTCGGGTCCCACCATTCCGCGGCCAAACGGGAAAACTTCTCAACTTCTGCTGCGTCGACTGACGTGAATTCAGTCACGGTGCATCCTTTGCCGAACCCGCTCGCAATTTCGGCCTATCCACGAGGGGCTGGCGATTTGCACTCTCTTGGCCACACGCGACAAATCCGGCGTTGAGAACTGGAACTCTCACGTCTATGTATGGCCCGCAAAATTTGCCCGCGCCAGTACCCGCATATGGCTAAAATCGTCATGAAGTTCGGCGGCACCTCGGTGGCCGACATCGAGCGTATCCGCAATGTGGCCAAGCTGGTCAAACGCGAAGTTGACCGCGGCAACCAGATCGCCGTCGTCGTCTCCGCCATGGCCGGCGAAACCAACAAGCTTGTCGCCTGGGTTCGCGAAGCGGCCACGACGCCCGAGAGCAAAGGGGCTCTGTACGATAACCGCGAATACGATTCGATCGTGGCTTCGGGCGAGCAAGTTACCGCTGGTCTCCTGGCTATCTGTCTGCAAGCCATCGGCGTGGACGCCCGTTCGTTCATGGGCTGGCAGGTTCCGATCAAGACCTCTGCCATCCACGGCTCTGCCCGCATCGTGGACATTGTTCCCGATGAAATGAACGCGCTGCTCGCCAAAGGGCAGGTTGCGGTCGTTGCTGGCTTCCAGGGCATTGCGCCCGAGAATCGGGTTTCGACTCTTGGCCGTGGTGGCTCGGATACCAGTGCGGTTGCGCTGGCCGCGGCTTTAAAGGCCGATATGTGCGACATCTACACGGATGTGGACGGCGTCTACACTACCGATCCCCGTATCACATCGCGGGCCCGCCGCCTGGAAAAGGTGGCTTACGAGGAAATGCTGGAGCTCGCCTCGCTGGGCGCCAAAGTGCTGCAGACGCGCTCCGTGGAAATGGCCCTGGTTCATCGCGTGCCTGTGCGGGTGCTATCGACGTTTGATCCCGACAAAGGCGGCACGCTCGTTTGCGACGAGGAAGATATCGTGGAAAAGAATCCCGTCACTGGCATTGCCTACACCCGCGACGAAGCCAAGATCACGCTGTTGCGCGTTCCCGATCAGCCGGGCGTGGCCGCGTCCATCTTCGGACCCTTGGCCGATGCCGGGGTCAATGTGGACATGATCGTCCAGAACATTTCCGAAGACGGCCGCCGGACGGATCTGACCTTCACGACGTCCCGTTCGGATCTCGACCGGGCCCTGGACGTGGTCCGCAAGGCAGCGCCCATGATCGGCTACAAGGATCTGATTTCCGACTCAGGTGTGGCCAAGATTTCCATCATCGGCATCGGCATGCGCGCCCATGCCGGCGTAGCCCAGACGATGTTCCGGACCCTGGCCGAGAAGGGCATCAACATCCAGGTCATCTCGACCTCAGAGATCAAGGTTAGCGTCTTGATTTCCGAAGATTATGTCGAATTGGCCGTGCGTGCTTTGCACTCTGCTTACGACCTCGACGCGGCATGAATTATGCTACTTGCGGTCTTGCGGCAGGTCTGTAGACAAGATACCCGGACCGGCGCGGAGAGCCGCAGCCAAGGGATTGCCCATTTCGTGAGCACGATGACCCAAATCCGACGCATGGCAGGGAAGCCCATCTGATGCCGCCTCAACTCGTAGCGGGCGGTCCCAGAGTTCTTCTGCGCCGCCTGCGCGAGATTATGGCGGAGCGGCAGAGCGCGCAGGCGCGCCTCGACAAACTCGTATCGGTGATTGCGGCCAATATGGTCGCGGAAGTGTGCTCTATCTATCTCAGACGGGCAGGGGGCGCGCTCGAGCTCTTTGCTACCGAAGGTTTGAACCGCGAGGCGGTGCATCGGACCCGGCTGGAGTCCGGCGAGGGTCTCGTCGGTTTGGTTGCCGGCGATGCCGCTCCTTTGAACCTGTCGAACGCGCCGGAACATCCCGCCTTCTCCTATCGTCCGGAAACGGGGGAAGACCCGTTTCTCTCGTTCCTTGGCGTGCCCATCGTCCGCGGTGAGCGGGTCTTCGGCGTGCTCACGGTTCAGAATCGTACCCAGCGCCACTACGATGAAGAAGAGGAAGAGGCGCTCGCGACCATCGCCATGGTGCTGGCGGAAATTGTGGCGCAGGGCACCCTCGTCGATCTGGCGGAGATCGATGAAGCCGAACTGTCGCCGACGCGGCCGGCTGTGTTCCGGGGTGAGGGACTGACCGAAGGCGTCGCCATCGGCACGGTTTTCCTGCATCAGCCGCGCGTGAAGGTCGAGCGCATGATCGCGGACGACCCCAATGCGGAACTGCAGCGGCTCGATAGCGCGCTGGAGGAACTGCGCCTCGCGGTCGATGCCATGCTGGCATCCTCCGAACTCGACCTGGCCGGCGAGACTCGCGAGGTGATCGAAGCCTACCGGCTGTTCGCCCACGATCAGGGCTGGAGAACGCGCCTCACCGACGCGGTGCGTTCCGGCCTCACGGCGGAAGCGGCGGTCGAGCGCGTGCAGGACGAAACCCGCACGCGCATAAACCGCACCAACGACCCCTATCTGCGTGAGCGGCTGCACGATTTCGATGATCTTGCCCATCGCCTGATGCGGCATTTGGCCAAAAGCGCCGGCGCAGAGGTCGAAGCCCTGCCCAAGGACGCTGTTGTGATCGCCCGCAGCATGGGCCCCGCGGAATTGCTGGATTACGGCCGTAACCGTCTGGCCGCCCTGGTGGTGGGGGAAGCATCGCAGACATCGCACATCGCCATTGTCGCTCGTTCGCTGGGTATTCCCCTGATTGGCGGCGTTCAGGACATTGCCGATGCCGCACGTCCCGGTGACCGTATCGCAGTGGACGCCGAGACCGGCGAAATCCACCTGCGTCCGCTCGACGAGGTGGTGGCTGCATTACAGGCAAAGCAGGGGCTTTTGGCCCAGCGGGTCGCCCAGTTTGCCGCCATTCGCGACGAACCGGCCGTCACACGCGATGGAGTCCGCGTCAGACTGAACATGAATGCCGGGCTTCTGCTCGACATCCCGCATCTGAACCAGTCGGGCGCCGATGGGATCGGCCTGTTCCGCACCGAACTGCAATTCATGATCGGCCCGGCTATGCCGCGGCTGCGCGACCAGATTGCCCTCTACCGGCAAGTCCTGGACGCGGCGGGAAGCAAGCCCGTGGTCTTCCGGACCTTGGACCTTGGGGGGGACAAGGTGCCAAGCTACGGGCGCGTCGTGCGTGAAGAAAACCCGGCGCTCGGATGGCGCGCGCTTCGGATCGCGCTCGATCGTCCGGCGCTGCTTCGTTATCAGGTTCGCGCTCTGGTAACCGCCGCCGATGGCCGGCCCTTACGGTTGCTGCTGCCAATGGTAAGCGAGGTCGCGGAATTCGAGGCCGCGCGCAAGCTGATTGGCCACGAGCTGGACCGTGCTAAGCGCATCGGCAGACCGCTGCCGGAGAAACTGCACCTCGGCGCCATGGTCGAAGTTCCATCGCTGCTGTTCGAGCTGAAGCAGATCCTGGCCTCGGCCGATTTTTTGTCGGTGGGGTCAAACGATCTTTTGCAGTTCGTTTTTGCCGCCGACCGCACCAACCCCGTGGTGGCCCGTCGCTACGACACCCTGTCGCCGGCCGTGCTGAATCTGTTCCGCCATCTGGCGGAGGGGAGCTCCCAGGTGAACCGGTGCGCCGATATCTCCATATGCGGAGAAATCGCGGGGCGTCCGCTGGAAGCCATGGTGCTGGTGGCTTTGGGGATCACTTCGCTGTCGATGCAGGCTTCCATGATCGGCCCGGTCAAAATGATGATCCGCAACATGGACACCCGCACTTTGAAGCCCTTCGTCGAGGGGCTCTGCACCATGTCGGCGCCGACGGCCAGGGCTGAGCTTGCGGAATTTGCCGCCGCGCACGGAATTCCCGTCGGACGCATTTAATGCACAAACCTGCCGGGTTGTCCGCGCGGCAAGCTTCGTTTAATTAACCTGACGTGCAACCCCGGACGGCTCAGAACACGCCGAAGACCGGGCTTTTGCTGCTGGCATCGCGGAAAAGTAAAGCAGGCGAATGGCAAAGGTGACGCGACTGACGCTGGACAACAACGGCGGATTAGAACGCCGGCGCCTGCATTTGCGCGAAATTTCCGACAATCATGAGGGTCCGCTGGAAACCGTCGGTCAAGATTTACGTCAGGCGCGCCTGCTTAAAGGGGAAGAACTAGCCCAGATTTCGCGCGTCCTGAGAATTCGCAAGGACCATTTGGAGGCGCTGGAGGAAAGCGACTTCGAGGCGCTTCCGGGGCGGGCCTATGCCATCGGGTTCGCGCGGTCTTACGCCGGATATCTCGGGCTGGATGGGAAGGCCTGTGTCGAACGGCTGAAGACGGAAATCGCCGGACGCGGGGAAGTCAAAGAAGGCCCGGTGCCGGTGTCGGAGCCGCGGGACCGCAAATGGCCGCAGAGCGCGATTGTGTTTGCGGTGCTTTTGGCCATCGCGGTGATTTACGGGATTTATTATCTGGCTGTCGCCGTGAACCGGATGGCCAGCCAGCCGGTGCCACCCGTGCCGCCGCAACTCGCCGCGCAAGCGGGCCTGCCCCCCCCCCCGGCACAGCCGCCGTCCGCGCCAGCGGTAAACGGCGGCGCGCAACCCGTGCCCCCCGTTGGACCTGCCGCGCCAGCCGTACCCGCTGCTGCCACCGCGCCGGCCGCGGCTGCCGCCGCCCCCCTGCCGGATGGCCGCGTTTACGGCGCGGAGAACAGATCGCGGATTACGTTGCGCGCGCACAAGCCCACGCGGGTGACGGTGCTCGGTCCCAACAACAGGCTTTATCTCGATCGGCAGTTCCAGCCGGGCGATTCCTATCTGGTGCCGGATTCTCTGGGGCTGACGGTATCGTCGTCCGATGGCGGTGCTTTGGAAATGATTCTCGACGGTTCTTCGGTCGGCTATGCTGGAAACGACGGCACTGCTTCGAATGGGTTGTCGCTCGATCCGCAGGCGCTGACCGAAAAAAAGACACGCGGCTGACGATGAGCGTTCGTCCGTATCGCGACATTATCAGGCGCAAATCACGCAAGATTCGCGTGGGTGCGGTTGAAGTCGGCGGCGACGCTCCGATCACCGTGCAGTCCATGACGAATACACCCACGTCGGATGCGCGCGCGACCATCGCGCAGGTGAAGCGGATCGAAGACGCCGGCGGCGATATTGTGCGGGTGTCCTGCCCGGACGAAGATTCGACAAAGGCGCTGAAGACGATCGTCCGCGCGGCGCGCGTGCCAATCGTTGCGGATATTCACTTTCACTACAAACGCGCCATCGAAGCGGCCGAATCGGGCGCTGCCTGTCTGCGCATCAATCCCGGCAATATCGGATCCGCGCAGCGTGTGCGGGACGTCGTGAAAGCCGCCAAAGACCATGGCTGCTCCATGCGAATCGGCGTCAACGCCGGCTCGCTGGAAAAAGACCTGCTTGAAAAATACGGCGAGCCTTGCCCGGAGGCGATGGTCGAGAGCGCGCAGCGGCACATGCGTCTTCTCGAAGACAACGACTTCTTTGAATTCAAGATCAGCGTAAAGGCGTCCGATGTTTTTCTTGCGGTTGCCGCCTATCAGCAGCTCGCCGACATCTGCGATTACCCGCTGCATCTTGGGATCACCGAAGCCGGCGGCATGATTTCCGGCACGGTGAAATCCTCCATCGGCATGGGGATGCTGCTGTGGTCTGGTATCGGCGACACAATCCGCGTGTCGCTTTCGGCTGAGCCGGAAGAAGAAATCCGCGTCGGCTTCGACATTCTGAAATCGCTGGGTCTGCGGCACCGCGGCGTCAATATCGTGTCGTGCCCGTCCTGCGCCCGGCAGGGGTTCAACGTCATCAGGACGGTTGAGCTTTTGGAAGACCGGCTGAAGCACATCGCCACGCCCATGTCGCTATCCATTATCGGATGCGTCGTGAACGGTCCGGGTGAGGCGCGCGAAACCGACATAGGATTCACCGGCGGCGGCGCGGGCGCCGGCATGATCTATCTGAACGGCAAGCCGGTTTATAAGCTGGAGAACGAGGCGCTGATCGACCACGTCGTGGAGCTGTGTGAGAAAAAAGCCGCCGAGATCGAAGCCACGCGCAATGCGCCGGCTTTGGAAACTGCGAAATAGCGATGCTATTGGTTTGTCACTCCGAGAGAGCGCGTACGCGCTCGGGTCGGCCTCATCGAGACTTTGGCGCCGTGGGTCCCGGCTCGCGCTCCGCTTCGCTACGCTGGCCGGGATGGCAGGTTTGTAAGGCATGATCCCTGACGCCAAACTCGGACGCGTGCTTGATCGCTTTCATGCGATCGAGGCGCAGCTTGCATCGGGGCACACGGACGATTTCGCCAAATTGTCCAAGGAGCATGCGCAGTTGTCGCCGGTGGTGGGCGCTATTCAAGCTTACAACGACACACGCCAGGCGCTTACCGGCAACGAGGCTCTCCTGTCCGATCCCGCATCCGACGCGGAATTGAAGACGTTGGCGCAGGAAGAACTTGAGGATTTGCGCAAACGCTTCGGCGCGCAGGAACGCGAGGTGAAGCTTCTGTTGCTGCCCAAGGATTCGGCCGACAATTCCAGCGCCATCGTCGAAGTTCGCGCCGGAACGGGCGGAGACGAAGCCTCGCTGTTCGCGGGCGAACTGCTGAAAATGTACACCCGCTATGCGCTGTTGCAGGGTTGGAAGGCCGAACTGCTGTCGATGTCGGAATCCGATCTGGGTGGGATAAAGGAAGCGGTGCTTAGCGTCGAAGGCGAGGGCGCCTACGCCAAGCTGAAATTCGAATCCGGCGTACATCGCGTGCAGCGGGTGCCGGTGACGGAAGCCTCGGGCCGTATTCACACCTCCGCCGCAACGGTGGCGGTGCTCCCGGAACCCGAAGATGTCGACATTGACATTCAGGACAAGGATTTGCGCATTGATGTGTATCGCGCGTCCGGCGCCGGCGGTCAGCACGTCAACAAGACGGAATCCGCTGTTCGCATTACCCATTTGCCAACCGGTTTTGCCGTGGCGATGCAGGAAGAAAAATCCCAGCACAAGAACCGCGCCAAGGCGATGAAAATCCTGAAGGCCCGTCTGTTCGAAGCCGAGCGCGAACGGCAGGCCAACGCGCGTGCTGCCGAGCGCAAAGGCCTTGTCGGTTCCGGCGATCGCTCCGAACGCATCCGCACCTATAATTTTCCGCAAGGGCGCGTGTCGGATCACCGCATCAATCTCACGCTCTACAAGCTGGACCGGATTATTTCCGGCGACGATCTGGACGAAGTCATCAACGCCTTGATGACGGAAGACCAAGCCAGCCGGCTTGCTGCCGAAGAAGCGGCGTGATTGCGCATGACGCACTGTCGTGGGCGGGGTTGCTCGCCGATGCGGCACAGCGTTTGCGGACGGCGGGTGTCGAGCCGGCGCGGCGCGAAGCGCGTCTTCTGCTCGCCCATGTGCTCCATGTCAGCCAGGAGGATATTCTGGTGGAACGCTTGCCGCCGGCCACGCGAGAATTGGCGTACGCATTTGACGTCGCCGTGAAGCGCCGTGGGGCGCGCGAACCGTTCGCTTACATTGCCGGGCGCCGGGAATTTTGGAGTTTGGAGTTCGTTGTCGCGCCGGGCGTTCTGATCCCGCGCCCGGAATCGGAGCTTCTGGTCGAACTGGCTCTGAACCATTTTTCCGCGGCGAATGCATCGCTTCGCGTTCTGGATCTGGGCACTGGGTCTGGATGCCTGATGCTATCGTTTTTAAGCGAGCGGCCCCATGCGCAAGGGGTGGGCGTCGACCTGTCCGATGTTGCATTAACCGTTGCCAGTGCGAATGCGGCAAGCCTTGGACTGCCCGATCGCGCGCGCTTCGTTCACAGCGACTGGTTTGAAAACGTGTCCGGAGCTTTCGATGTCATGTTCATCAATCCGCCTTACATCCCGCACGCGATAGTGAGCAGCTTGGAGTCCGAAGTGCGGACGTACGAACCGCATACGGCCCTGGATGGCGGACCGGATGGACTTGACGCATATCGGCGCATCATTGCGCACCTTGAACAGCATCTCGATAGAGCGGGGCGCGCGTTTTTCGAGATCGGTCAAGGCCAAGCCGCCGATGTGGCGGCGCTGATCTCGGCGCGTGGACTCAAAGTAGAGGGGACCGTTTGCGATCTCGCCGGTATTCCTCGCTGTGTTGTCGTGGCCCGCACGTAATCGTGGTCCGGCAAAAAAAGAATTGGCATGAGCCCGGCGAGCAGATAGGTTCGACCCACTGGGGACTGCGAAGGTGCCGGCCGCCGAAAAACGGAAGAGCCGGAGGAGGCGCAAAAAGGCGCTGTCTTCGCGTATTGAGAGCTCGCAACAACGCGCGACCATGAGAATGGCGGATATTGCGCGTGCGAGCGCGATTTAAGGATACGCGTTTTGGAAATGACTTCGCACTATTCGTCTGTAGCGCAACGCCATAGTTGCGGCTGGAAGGCTATGTCCCGCCGTATCGCAAACAAAACACTACTGAGGGGCTGACGTGAAACGTTCACGGGGACGCGGCAGGCGGCCGCAACAGAGTCACAACCGGGCTTTCGATTCGACGGGACCGGACGTTAAGATTCGCGGCACAGCCGCCCATGTGTACGAGAAATATCTGCAGCTCGCGCGCGATGCCGGTTCGGCCGGCGACCGCGTCATGGCGGAAAATTATCTTCAGCATGCCGAACATTATTTTCGCATCCTGATGGCGCAGGGGCCACAAGCCGGCCAGCCCGGATTTGGCCAGGGTCAGCAGCAGCCCAATGGCAATGGCAATGGCAATGGCGATGGCCGGCCCGTGGGAAGCGGCGAGCAGCCGGGTTATGCCCCACAGCCTGGACCTGGGGGGGGCGCGCCGTCCTTTAATCTGGCCGAAGGGGACGATGACGGGGAAGAAGGCGACGAAGCCGCGTAGAAGCGGGACCTGATCCGGCCAGATTGACTTGGATCATGCTTTCGTAAGGACGCCGCCGTCCAACCCTTGTCTTGAGCGAAATCAAAGCCACATTACGCTTCGTACGGCGCCATAGCGGCCGTATGTCTCGACGCGTGTTCGCGCCTTTGCGGGCGAACGCGCGGGCGAAAGGAGCGGTTACATGGACTTTGAAAAATTCACCGAACGCGCCCGCGGCTTTATTGAATCCGCCCAAGGGCTTGCGCTGCGTTCCAACCATCAGCTTCTGACACCCGAACATATTCTGAAAATCCTTCTCGACGATGAAGAGGGGATGGCTGCCAGCCTGATCCAGACCTCTGGCGGACGTGCCGCCGAAGCACGCCAGCAGATCGAAATGGCGCTTGGGAAATTGCCCAAGGTGCAGGGCGGGAGTGGACAGGTTTACCTCGCGCCGGAAACCGCGCGCGTGTTCGAGCAGGCCCTGGAGCTCTCCAAGAAGGCCGGCGACTCCTTCGTCACCGCTGAACGGCTGCTGCAGGCCATCGGCATGAGCGCAGGGACGCCATCGGCGGCAGCTCTGAAGAACGCGGGTGTGACGCCGCAGAATCTTAACAAGGCGATCGGCGATCTGCGTCAGGGCCGTACCGCCGATTCGGCCACGGCGGAAAACGCCTATGACGCGCTGAAGAAATACGCGCGCGATCTGACGGAAATCGCGCGCAGCGGTAAGCTGGACCCCGTGATCGGCCGCGATGAAGAAATCCGCCGCACCATGCAGGTGCTCTCGCGCCGGACCAAAAACAATCCCGTCCTCATCGGTGAACCTGGCGTCGGCAAGACGGCCATCGCGGAAGGTCTGGCGCTCCGCATCGTCAATGGCGATGTGCCTGAATCGCTGCGCGACAAACGGTTGATGGCGCTGGACATGGGCTCGCTCATCGCGGGCGCGAAGTTCCGCGGTGAGTTCGAGGAACGTCTGAAGGCCGTGCTTTCGGAAATCACCGCGGCCCAGGGCAAGGTCATTCTCTTCATCGACGAGATGCACACGCTGGTTGGCGCAGGGAAAGGCGAGGGCGCGATGGATGCGTCGAACTTGCTGAAGCCCGCTTTGGCGCGCGGCGAGCTGCACTGCATCGGTGCGACCACGCTGGATGAATACCGCAAGCACGTCGAAAAGGACGCGGCGCTGGCGCGGCGCTTCCAACCCGTGTTCGTGTCCGAGCCGTCGGTCCCCGACACGATTTCCATCCTGCGCGGATTGAAGGAGAAGTATGAAGTCCACCACGGCGTGCGCATCACCGATGCGGCGTTGGTGGCGGCGGCAACATTGTCCAACCGCTACATCACCGACCGCTTCCTGCCCGACAAAGCCATCGACCTGATGGACGAAGCAGCGAGCCGTCTGCGTATGCAGGTGGACTCCAAGCCGGAGGAATTGGACGAACTCGACCGGCGCATCATTCAGCTCAAGATCGAGCGCGAGGCGCTGAAGAAGGAAACCGACAAGGCGTCAAAAGACCGGCTGGAAAAGTTGCAGGAAGAGCTTGGCGGTCTGGAGGATCAGTCGGCGGCCCTCACCGCGCGTTGGAACGAGGAAAAAAAGTCCCTCCAGGGTGTGCAAAAGCTCAAAGAGGACATCGACAAGGCGCGTCAGGATTTGGACGTCGCCCAGCGTCACGGCAATCTCGGACGCGCGGGCGAGCTGGCCTATGGCGTGCTTCCCGATCTGGAGCGCAAGCTCAAAGCAGCGGAAGAAAAGGGCACCGAACGTCTGGTCAATGAGGCCGTGACGGAGGAGCACATCGCCGGCGTGGTGTCGCGCTGGACCGGCATTCCCGTCGATAAGATGCTGGAAGGCGAACGCGAAAAGCTGCTCCAGATGGAAGACAGCCTGGAAAAGCGCGTCATCGGTCAGGATGAAGCGGTGCGCGCCATCTCCAACGCGGTGCGCCGCGCGCGGGCCGGGTTGCAAGACCCCAACCGCCCGATCGGTTCTTTCTTGTTTTTAGGTCCGACCGGCGTCGGCAAGACCGAGCTGACAAAAGCCCTCGCCTCATTCCTGTTCGACGACGATACGGCCATGGCCCGCATCGACATGTCCGAATTCATGGAAAAGCATTCGGTGTCGCGTCTCATCGGCGCGCCGCCCGGCTATGTCGGCTATGAGGAAGGCGGCGTTCTCACGGAAGCCGTTCGCCGCCGGCCGTACCAGGTGGTTCTGTTCGACGAAGTGGAGAAAGCGCATCACGACGTGTTCAATGTGCTGCTGCAAGTGCTCGACGATGGGCGTTTGACGGACGGGCAGGGACGCACGGTCGATTTCCGCAACACGGTCATCATTCTGACCTCCAATCTCGGCGCGGAATTCCTCGCCGCGCAGCCGGAAGGTGAGGATTCGACGGCGGTACGATCGCAGGTCATGCAGGCCGTACGGGGGCATTTCCGTCCGGAATTCCTCAACCGTTTGGACGAGATTATTCTCTTCCACCGGCTGACTCGCGCTCAGATGGATCGCATCGTCGATATTCAGATCGAACGGCTGATGAAGCTGCTGACCGACCGCAAGATCGCGGTCACTCTGGACGCCAAAGCCAAGACGTGGCTCGCCAGCGCCGGTTACGATCCGATCTATGGGGCCCGTCCGTTGAAGCGTGTGATCCAGCGTAATCTGCAGGATCCGCTGGCCAACCTGATCCTGGAAGGAACGGTTTCCGATGGCGACATGGTGGACGTCACCGCCGGCAAGAAGGGGCTTATCATCGACGGTCGCGAAGTCGAAACCAATGGCGATGCTTTGGGGTTAATCGGCGGCGTGGACTCTCCCCCCAGCCACGCGGTGCATTGAAAGAAGGTGAGTAGTGAGTGGTGAGTAGTGAAAATCTACTCACTACTCACTACTCACCCACTTCTCAATTCGCGGCGTTGCGTCCGATGTCTGCTTGCGCGAGACGGTGCTCCATCGGCGTGGAGGCGATGAGCTGTTCAAGGTGCGCGCGTTCCGTGAAGAAGGCGCGAAGTTCTTCGCCTTCGAGCTTGCGGCCTGACGCCAACTTCACCGCGCCGGGGTTGACCGATTTGCTGTTGACGCGGATTTCGTAATGCAGATGCGGTCCGGTCGCGAGGCCGGTCATTCCGCTGAAGGCAACGATCTCGCCTTGGTGGACGTGATCGCCCTTGTGCACGGAGAAGCGCGACAGATGCGCGTAGGCGGTGGCGTAGTTATTGGTGTGATTGACCACCACGAGATTTCCGTATTCGCCCGCTGAACCCGCGAATGTGACCGTGCCGCTGCCCGCGGCCATGACCGGCGTTCCCTGCGGCACGGCAAAGTCGATGCCTTTGTGCATGCGGGTGTAGCCGAGGATGGGATGGCGCCGCGCACCGAAGGTGGATGAAATCCGCGCGCCATCGACCGGGGTCTTCATCAGCATCGCTTTGGCGCTCTGGCCGGTTACGTCGAAATATTCGACATCGCCGTTGGCCATTTCGTAGCGATAGAGCAGATGCTTCTTACCCGAGATGGTCATCGAAGCGGCGAGAATGTCGCCGGCTTTGGCAGGCTGACCTTCCGGCGTGAAGAAACGGTTGAAGAAGACCTCGAACGAGTCGCCGGAATGCACGTCGCGCTGGAAGTCGACCTCATACGAAAACATGCGGATGATCTCGACCACAACGCCCGCCGGAATGCCGGCACGGGTAGCGGCAAGATAGAGGCTGGAGTCGATCGTCGCGCCGGCGTGCTGATAGTGGCTTTCGAGCTTGCGCTGGACGTCTTCGGCGAAATAGCCGTCTTCCGGGGCCAGATGGACGGTGATTTGCCGCTCGATGGTCGGCGTGAAAGACAGCGACAGCAGCCGCTTGGACAGTGAGTCGTCGTCGTTCTGGTCGTTCGGGGCAAAGGCGGGGGTGGCGGGTTCCGGTGCGGCCTCGGGCTTGCCGAAGGTCGCCTTGAACTTCTGCCCGCTCTTGATGCTCTTCGCGCTGATCAGGGCTTTCATCGCTTTCGCGACGGCGGCGGCATCGGTTTTGGAGACGCCTGCGTCCTGGAGCATGCTGACGATTGTGTCGCCCTTATCCACGGTCAGGGTGCGGATTTCCGGCTGCGGCGTAGCGGATTCGCGCTCATTGGCCAGCATACGGTCCAGCGGCCCCGCAATTCCGGGGCCGATAAGGCCTGCCGAACGATAGAGCTGCTCGGAATTTTCGGCGGCAATCGAGGAAATGCCGCGCAAGCCGGTCAGGCGCAGCAGCATGTCGTAGGGAAGGGTGGCTTGTTCGCGGCGCGGCTCATAGGCCCGGGCGGAATGGGCGGGGTTGGCAGCCAGGGAAAGCCAGGTCACGGCGACCGCCACTGAAGCGGTCATGCTCGTGGAAACCAGGGCCCAACGACCGTCGGGAGAACTCAATACACGGACAACGCTGGCGCGCACATCCTGAAAACAGGCAACAAGTTTGGATACCGCCGTCAGCGTTTTATGTAGCAAGGCCTCAATCCCGTCTTCGCGCGAGCAGGGAAATCCCCCCGACCGCCTTATACTGATTGCACTTTATCCTGTTCCGGGACTGAGACCCGGTTGCGGCGCCATCACCCTCGACTATGAGAATAAGGGCTTGTTACCGTTACAGGACGGTTAATTCAGGTGCCTTGGCCCTTGCCTGTGACACACCACACGCAATTACTGCCCGATGGGTTCCAGAGGCGCAAGAAAAATTTTCACGCCACATTTCGGTTTGTTACAGGAAATGCATGAAGGATTACAAAGTGTTGTAGGGATAATGCCTATTCAGCCGGCTGCGGAAGGGCGCTCAGGACGCCACGGCGCTGGGTCCGCTTCAATTGCCACATGCGAAATCCGGTGATGGCAAAGAGCAGCGGCAGGAAGCCGGAAAGGAACACCAGCCCGCGCCAGATTTCTCCCAGGCCATGCCCGTAATGCAGGGTTCGCAACCACAACAGCATCTGTTTGCCGGCGGAATAATTGCGCGGATCGACCGCATCCAGGATTTCCGGCCCCGCGCCGATGAAGGTGGAAATTTGCGGGGCAGCATCGTCGAACGGCCGCGGGACCAGGGTGACCATGTAGACGCCATCGGGCCGGGGCGGGATCTGCACCTGGATGACACGCGAATTGGGAATAGAGGCGGACGCAAGGTTCGCCACCTCATCGGGGGTGAGCGCATTCTTATCGCGAATCGTGGCGACGACAGCCGGGTCGAGCTGCACCTCGGTCAAACCGCTTTGGAGCGGCAGTATGTTTCCGACGACACTTTGGAAGGTCACGGGGAAGGCCAGGTCCACCCCGCTGATGCTGATGATGAGGAAGACGATCAGGCTCCAGAAGCCGATGGAAGCATGCAGATCGTGATTCAGGCGCCAGCCGCGTGCGCCGTGCCGGATGCCGAAGGCAAACCGCCATTGGCCGCGCCTGGGCCACCACAGCACCAGTCCTGAAATCCCGAACAGCACCAGGGCGATTCCCATGAAGCCCACGGTTTGAAGGCCGTAGTAGCCTGGCGCCATCAGCGCGATGTGCATGGAGGTGACGTTCCGCATGAACGGACCGGCGCGGCGGCGCTCCTCTGTGCCCAGCACTTTCAGGGATACCGGATCGACATAGACGGTCAGTCCGACAAAATTCTGGCCTTGCGGACGCCGTCCTGGGGGAAGGGCGACTTGCACCGCGGCTGACTGCCCCACGCTCGCAGGCATGCTGATGGTCGCGACGGGCCAACCCTCGGGGGCAGCTTTCTGCGCCACCGCAAGAATTTCCGTCATGGAATGCATGTCACCGCGCGCAGGGGCCGATGGCGCCGAGTGATCGCTGATCACGTTCAGCGCGATGATGATGCTGCCGGACAGGCCGATAAGGATAAACGGGATCGAGAGGATAAGCCCGGCCCAGAGATGGGCGAACTGCAAGCCTTTGCGGAATGAATGCCAGCTCATGCCATCGTCCCTATCGGCGGACTTTATGCCCCGCGAAGTCTACCCGGTTTGGCGCGTATCTCTAGGTACCGCTCAATACCCGATGGCCACTCCGTCTTTCCGCATTTCGGTGGCGCCCCAATAGGCGCGGTTCTTCTTGTCCCACTGAATGGCGTTGTAGCCGCCGAAGCCGCCGCCGCCGGGAATAAGCTGATGCCCGCGTTTGGTCAGCTCCGCGCGGACGGGCGCGGAGATTCCCGATTCCATCTGCACAAGCCCGACGCCGCGCGCCGATTGGCCCGTGACTTCGCTGCCGCCCACATGGCGGAAGCGCATGAAGTCGCCTGCTTCCTGCACGTTCATGCCGAAGTCGATCATGTTGACCAGGACCTGCACGTGGCCTTGCGGCTGCATATCGCCGCCCATCAGGCCGAACGACATCCAGGGCTCTCCATCTTTCATGACAAAGGCGGGAATGATCGTGTTGAAGGGCCGCTTTCCCGGCGCGTAGACGTTCGGCGATTTCTCGTCGAGCGCGAACAGGGCTCCGCGATCATGGAACATGAAGCCCAGCCCATCGGCCACCAAGCCCGATCCCAAATCGGCGTAATTCGATTGGATCAGGGAGACCATCATGCCGTCCTTGTCGGCGACGGTCAGATAGGTCGTGTCGCCTTTGACCAGTTTGGCCTCGCCCGGGCCGATGCTCGGATTGGCACGGTCCATGCGGATTTGGGCGCGGCGCTGCTTGGCGTAATCGGCCGAGATCAGCGTCTTGATCGGTACCTGGGCGAAAACCGGATCGCCGTAATATTTGGCAAGGTCCTCATAGGCCAGCCGCTTGGCTTCGATCAGCAGATGCAACGCATCGGCGGAGCCCGGTCCCATTTTCTTGAGGTCGTAGCCTTCAAGAATCTTAAGCATTTCGAGCACGGCGCCGCCCTGGCTGTTGGGCGGTAGTTCGTACACGTCGTATCCGCGATAATTCACCGAGATCGGATCGACCCATTCGCCCTTATGCGTGGCGAAATCTTCCGCCCGAAGATCGCCGCCGATGCGCCGGAAATACGCATCCATGGTTTTGGCGAGTTGCCCTTTGTAGAACGCGTCACGTCCACCCTGGGCCAGCATTTGATAGGTGCGCGCGAGATCGGGATTTTTGAAGATTTGCCCTTGGGCCGGCGCGTTGCCGTTGACGAGATAGGTCTTCTGCGCGTTCTCGAATTCCTCGACTTCCGGCGAAAGAGCGAGCCCTTCCATATTTGCCGCCCACAGAGCCGAAATGAACTGGCTGACGGGGAAACCGTCGCGGGCATAGGCGATCGCGGGCGCGAGCAGATCGGCCATCGGCAGCTTGCCGAATTTGTCGTGCAGCGCATACCAGCCGTCGACCGTCCCTGGCACCGTCACCGACAGCGAACCGAATGCCGGCATGTAATTGCGGCCGCCGAGCTTGCGCTTCAGATCGGCGAGCGTGCGTCCTTTCGGGGAGCGGCCCGAGCCATTGTAGCCGTAAAGGTGTTTGGTCTTGGGGTCCCAGACGATGGCGAACAAATCGCCGCCGACGCCGCAGGACACGGGCTCCATCAGACCAAGCGCGGCGTTCGCAGCGATGGCCGCATCGACGGCGGTGCCGCCCTTCTTGAGGACATCGAGCGCAATCTGGGAGGCGAGGGGCTGCATGGTCGCTGCCATACCGTGCTGCGCAATCACCGGCGCGCGCGTCGCGAACGGGGCGCCCACATAGCGGTCGCCATTGCCGGCCGCGAAACTCTGAACCGAATACAAACCTGCCATCAAAATCATCCCTAAAAGCGTCGATCTCACGGCTATGGGGCTCCCTCCTGTTGGGAATCGCTCAACTCATGGTTCCGCTGTTGCTGCATCGGAATGGACGAACGCCCAGCACGCCGTTCTTGCGTATAGCCGGAACTCTGTATGGCTTGTAGAGCGCGCAGCCGGGCAGTTCGGCAGACGCGGCCTTGAGCGCACCCCAAAGCGCGGCGACTATAGGGCCGGGTTTTGGCTCCGTCATCGGCCTCGCTATGACTTGATCGCCTGCCTCATCCGGCTTAATCGAAACGGAAATGCCCGGCATTTCCTCTTTTCCGCAATCTCAACCTCGCCAGACGCAATGAAGATTCTCATTGTCGGCGGGGGCATCGCCGGTTTGTCGATCGCCTGGCGACTGGCTCAAGCGGGTGCCGAGGTGGAGGTCCTGGAACGGGGCATTGCCGGACGGGGCGCCACATGGGCATCGGCGGGCATGATTGCCCCCGGCGCGGAATTGGGCGCCGAAAGCAGCGCCATGGCGGCCTTTGCGGAGCGTGCACGCGCTGCGTGGCCGTCTTTTGCGGCGGACGTCGAAGCCGCGAGCGGCATGCCGGTCTATTATAAGGAATGTGGCTGTCTCTTGGTCGCAGCAACGGCTGAGCGGGCAGCAACGCTGCAAGCCGCTGCTTGCCCGGATTCAGGGGCGGTGTGGTTAACCCGCGAGGAATTGCTTCACCGGGAGCCGCTCCTCGATGCAAGTTTGCTGGGGGCTCTCCAGATCGCCACCGATGCCCAGGTGGACAACCGCGCGCTAGCCGAGGCGTTGCGCGCTGCCGCCATGAAGGCTGGCGCGAGGTTGCGCGAACGCTGTTCTGTCCGATCGGTGCTCATCGACAAGGGACGCGTAAGCGGTGTCATTGCCGACGACGGTGTTATCGCGGGCGACATCGTTGTGCTGTCGGGAGGCGCCTGGATGGGGCTGCTGGAAGGCATGGACGCCGATGTCGTGCCGCCCGTCCAACCGGTCAAAGGGCAGATGGCCGCGTGCGAGCCGCCGCCAGGAACCGTTCTTCCGCAAAGTTTAATCTGGTCGGAAAGCATTTACCTCGTGCCCCGGCACAACCGGCTTTTCATCGGCGCGACGGTGGAAAATGCAGGCTTCGATACATCAGTGACTCACGAAGCGCGCGACTGGCTGCTGGACGCCGCCGCGCGCGTCATCCCGTCGCTGCGGTCGTGGCGCGTTGCCGAATTGTGGGCGGGTTTACGGCCACGAACGCCCGATCACGCTCCGGTGCTGGGAACAACATCCATCGATGGCTTGCTTGTGGCGGGCGGACAATTCCGCAACGGCATTCTCTTCGCGCCCGTCGTGGGTGAAACCATTTCGCGCGCGATCCTGCAAAACAGCATGAGTCCGGATCTGAGTGCGTTCGATCCCAAGCGATTTGCCAAATCGGCATAGGAAGCGGCCATGACGTTCACGCTGCACCCGCAACTGATGGCCGATACGGCGGCGATATCCGACTGGCCGCTGTCGGGCGTTCTTCTGATGAAGGACAAACGCTATCCCTGGATCGTTCTTGTTCCACGCCGCGCCGGGATCAGCGAGTTCTTTGAATTGGATGAAGCGGCGCAATCGACCCTGCTGGCTGAAATGGCCCGTGCGGGCGAAAGGCTGAAGACGTGGGCGTCCACGCGGGGCGGCTGCGACAAGATCAACATCGGCCTGATCGGCAATATCGTGCCGCAACTTCACGTCCACATTGTCGCGCGCACCAAAGGCGATGCTGCTTGGCCGGCTCCCGTGTGGGGTAGGGGAGAAGCTGTGCCGTACCGTACTGCCGAGCTTGAGGAAACACTGGCTTCCTTGCGCGCATCGCTCTGACCCACTTGGCACGGGCCTTGCATGGGATGGCGCGAAGGCAGAAAGCCAAGGACCTATCATGCTCCCCCAAACGCAATCCGTTGCCGCCACCGGCCGCACCGACGTGCTAGCCGCATTGCGTACCGCAAGCCGGAAAACGGGGCTCGATTTCGACTATTTGCTGCAAACGGCCACGCGCGAGAGCGGCCTGAATGTGCAAGCAGAATCAAAGAATTCGTCAGCTTCGGGACTGTTCCAATTCGTCGAGCAGACCTGGCTGGGCCTCGTCAAACATCACGGCGCCCAGTACGGCATGGGCAGTTATGCCGCCGCCATTCAGGACGGCGGCGATGGCCGCTATGCGGTGGCCTCGGCCGATACAAAGTCGGCAATTCTTGCCTTGCGGCAAAATCCGGAGCTGTCTGCGCTCATGGCAGGGGAGAACGCCAAGGAGACCAAGCAGTCTCTGGAATGCGCTTTGGGACGGCAGGTTTGCGGCGGAGAACTGTATGCGGCGCACTTCTTGGGCCCGAACGCGGCGCGGCGTTTGATCGAGCTGAACGATTCCGATCCCAATGCGCGGGCCGACACCTCATTCCCGCAAGCCGCCAAAGCAAACAAGACGGCCTTCTACAATAGCGACGGTACGCCCAAGTCCGTCCGGGACGTGTATGCCTGGGCTGTTGGCCCAAATGATATGCCGGATTCAGCACCGGTCGTGGTTGCTGCCACAACAGCTCCTGCACCCGCACCCGCGAAATTGACACCGATCACCGCGGCTCCGATCGACATCGCCACCCTTTTCCCGTCCATGGCGCAGCCCGAGCGCGTGGAGATTGCAGCAGCGCCGATGAATGAGGATGCACAGCGCACGCCCCGCCAAGTCCCGGATTTTCCAGGTGAGCGCGCCATTGCATCGATTCAACCACGCAGGCTGCCGCAGCCTCCGATGTCGCTCAGCTTTGGCATGGTCGAAATCCTCGCAAATTTAGGCCTACCCGCACGTCAGGCCGCTTAAGTTGGAAGATTAAATTTGTGTCGTCCTGCTTTAACGCTGGGAGGAGGGCACGGGTAAGCAAGCCGGGCGGCCAGGCTAACCGGGCTCCTGCGCTTTAGCCGCTGCGGCGTTTGTGCGCCTGCGGTGACTGCTCCAACGGATAGAGGCAAATGCGCCCAGCCCCGCGAGAATTAAAGCGAGGCTATCCGGCTCGGGGACGCGGGAGGGCGTCACAGACAGAGCCGTTGCGCCTTCATTGGGCGAAAAATCGAAATTCGTGATGTTGAAGTCCGGCGAATATGCTTGGAAGTTATCGCCCAGGAAAATGTCGCCGACGGTAAATGCCGACGAGAAGAGTGCCCCATTGCTGACACGCAAGAAAGTGTCGAGATTGAATTGTCCCGAATGATAGAAGGCGATCGGATCGGCGCCGTTGACGAAATCGAACGTGATATCGACTCCGCTGATCGTAATGCTTGCGCCGGGATCGAATATCAGCGAGCTCTCCAGAAAGCCGCCGCTTCCGTCGGGATCGATCTCAAAATGTATAGCGCCGCCCGTCTGTATGTAGCTACCCATAATATACAGCGCATCGGGCGAAGCGCCCACTTGCACGGTGCCGCCATTCACAGTGACATCCCCAATCAGCGTTCCGGTACCGCCGATGATTCCGGCATTGTTGATGATTCCCGCGTCGCCTTCGAGCGTGCCGCCTTCGAGGATCGTCGATCCCGCATTCTGGGTGTATGTGCCATTGACTGTCAGTTGCGCGTCAGCGGGACCAATCGAGACATTGCCACTGTTGGTGAAGTTGCCTGTCACCACGAATGCGTTGGACGCGATCGTCACCGCGCCCGCATTGCTTGCATCGCCAGCGACAATCGTCGAGCCGCCGTCTTGGATAAGGGCGCCAGCCGCAAGCACATCCAAACTGTACGTCGAAAGTACACCGGGGATGGCTAATGCGCCGCTCGTAACCGTTGTCGCCCCGATGGTCGAATTCCCCCCGAGCGTCCATGTCCCGGTAGACTGCACGTCCAGCGTGTTGAAATTGACAAAACTGTTGTTCGTTATGCCGCTTCCTTCGAGCACCAGGGCATTGGTCGCCCCACCCTCCGTACTACCGACGGCGTCGCCGATAAGCTCGGAGCCGGTCTCAAGAGCGAGCGTATGCGAGCCCCAGCCGGCAAATAGCACTGAGGCAATTGTACCACCGATCGTTCCGGAATTGGTTACCGTGCCACCACCGCCCAGATAGACTCCGGTCCCGGCCTTTGCGTCTCCATAAGCGTTTGGCGTACCCAAGGCGGCTATCGCGCCGCTATTGATTACGGAGCCCGCGCCAAGCACCGCTACTCCGTAACCGTTGGCTCCTATGGCGGTTATGTTTCCAGAATTTGTCACCGTGCCGGATCGGACGCTAATCCCGGTGTAGGCGCCGATGATCCCTCCGCTTTGGTTCTCAACTGAACCGCTTCCAGTAAGCAGAACTCCGGGGCGCGTCATTAGTCCCGAATCGAAGCCCGACGTGATAATGGTCCCTGCATTGGTCACGGTGCCTGCGCCATTGATGTAAGCGCCGCCTCCGAATCCACTGATCGTACCGCCGCTCTGATTGGTTATGCTGCCACCGCCTAGTATTTGCACCCCAAAATGAGACTGCACGCCATAGCCCGCGACAGTTCCGGTCGAGATAATTGCACCTGAGTTCGTTATAGAGCCGCCGGCAGTCAGTCCCACGCCGTAACTATAACGGCTGGTTCCCGTGACAGTGATATTCCCGGCATTGGTGACTACGCCTCCACTTTGGTAAATGATCACTCCCATGTAGGCGGAGGTGATCGTTGCCGTACTCCCGTTGGTTACGGAGCCGCCCGCTACCGCTATGCCAACGAAATTTGGGCCGCTAATCGAACCGCCACCCTGGTTGGTGACTATCCCACCCGTGGCAAGCCTGACGCCGACCGCAGAACCCGAAATGCTGCCCGAATTGGTCACGTTCCCAGCGTTACTTGCCGTATAAGGCACGTAAACGCCAGATACTGAACCGTTGATCGTTCCGCCAACCTGATTTGTAACGTCGCCTCCCTGCCATAGGTCAACGCCGTTGATCGTCCCAGAGTTGGTCACGGAGCCGGTGCCGTACAGCCCTACGTGATTGATTGTGCCGGAGTTGGTCACAGAACTGGTGCCATAAACAGCGACCCCCGTGCCGCCTAGAAAACCCCGGTTGGTAATAGCCCAGTCTGCGGAATTGTCGCCGTATACCGCGACACCAGCGGAGGGGTTGATATCGGTCCCAGCCGCGAAAGTGATTGGGTTGCTCTCAGGGGTCAGAACATAGGTGCTGTTCTGTACAGGAGTGACGGTCACAGCATACGCTTCGCGGGGTAAGGTCACGCCAAGCAAAATTTCCGTTGAGAACGCAATCAGGACGCTCACAGACGCGGCGTTCGAAAACCTTTTGCGCATCGCCTGGGCCAATTTGCCATGATGCGCCAGATGGCGGTCCATATGCTATCTCCTTCACCATCTAGCTTGGAGAACCCTTGCTTGTAAGAAAGCATAGTTTCATTTTGGGACGGTGTGAAGGGACGCCGGAGATCTGCGATGCCGGCAAAGAATTGCGGTGTACCGTGAAGGTCGGAAAGGCACC
>Ga0114969_10000918_pt1 | contig 25090 bp, 30 predicted proteins | sample M_130807_MF_Meta_FD_87316 | JGI IMG/M metagenome (GOLD analysis project Ga0114969, IMG submission 87316) | Freshwater microbial communities from Lake Montjoie, Canada to study carbon cycling - M_130807_MF_MetaG | ecosystem: Environmental > Aquatic > Freshwater > Lake | place: Lake Montjoie...
CTTCTAAAAGTTCTAGATCATCATCTTTCAAATTGATTACGAACCTTGGATAATCTAAATGAACAATGAAAATATCTTCTGGAAAATCTGTATTGTCGCCTATTAAAAATTTTGGTAGTGTCATAGTATGGGTATTATTTTTTTGGAATATTATTTTAGACAGCAAGTATACAAACAAATTGGATAAAGACGGAATAAAGCAGACTTCGGAATAAAGCAGACTTCGTGCCTCAGTCGCTTCATCCTCAGTCGCTTCATCCTCAGTCGCCATAAAACAATGCCCTTATATAAAGTAGATATCGAATATTAGCAGACTGGATTTTCCAACCATTATTTCATAAACGAAAAACGCCATAAAGAAAAAAATCTTTATGGCGCATCTGCTATATAGCAGACTTCAATATATAGTAGATTCCTTGTTACATTCCTTTTGTTTCAGTTGCTATACCACGATATAGCGATGCGCCCAAATAAAAACGCCCTAAATTAATGAATCAATTTAGGGCGCATCTGCTATATCGGGGATATAGCAGACTTCAATATATAGTAGATTCCTTGTTACATTCCTTTTGTTTTAGTCGCTATACCACGATATAGCGATGCACCCAAATAAAAACGCCCTAAATTAATGAATCAATTTAGGGCGCATCTGCTATATCGGAGGTCTCGACCGGATTCGAACCGGTGTAGAAGCTTTTGCAGAGCTTTGCCTAGCCACTCGGCTACAAGACCAATAGGGTGCGAATATATTACTTATTTTAGAAATAGCAAATTTGATTAAGTTTGTAAAAAAATTATATGCCTACCATTGCCGAATCCGAATTAATAATTACGACAGAAGGAAGAGTATATCATATAAACCTAAAGCCTGAAGACCTTGCTAATACTGTCATCACAGTTGGCGACCCAAATAGAGTCAAAGAGGTTTCTAAATATTTTGACCAGATAGAATTTAAAACGGAGCACCGCGAATTTGTAACCCATACAGGTAGAATCGGCAAAAAAAGATTGACCGTGATGTCAAGTGGAATAGGTCCAGACAATATTGATATAGTGATGAATGAACTAGATGCATTGGTCAATATCGAGTTTGAAACAAGAACAATTAAAGAACAACATACTGCATTGCAAATCATTCGCCTTGGCACTTCTGGGAGCTTGCAAGATGATATTGCAGTAGACAGTTTAGTGGCATCCAGTCATGGCATCGGTTTAGATAATGTGTTGCATTTTTATATGTTAGAAAATTCGACGCATGAAAACAATATGCAATCGGCATTTACAAAACATGTGCAATTAGAAAATAAAAATATTATTCCTTATGTGGTGCAAGGATCTACAGAATTACTCCATCATTTCACAACTGGATATCACCATGGCATAACGGTTACTTGTCCGGGTTTTTACGCGCCGCAAGGTCGTGTAGTGCGCGCAGGACTTCAATTTCCAGAGTTAGTAAATAAATTATCCAGCTTCCAATTTGATGGCCATCGAATCACGAATTTTGAAATGGAGACTTCTGCCATTTTTGGTTTAGGAAAAATATTTGGCCATCATTGCTTGTCTATTAATACCATAGTTGCCAATCGTATTCAAAAAACTTTCTCTAAGGATAGTGCAAAAAGTATTGAGGGGATGATTAAAAACAGTTTAGACATTATTGAGGGGATATAGTCATTTAACGTCAATTGAAATTATTGGACAGCAATCAAATAAGGAAACATGAAATTAAACCAACATGTCCGAATGCAACGCTTGTACTATACTCACCTTTAGCTCATCCGCACAAGCCAGTAATAATTCTGTACAAGACAAGTGTAAAATTGGATGCTTTGTAAATGCCGCTATCTCTTGTAAAGGCATCAATACAAATTTACGTTTATGCATTTCTGGATGTGGAATAAATAATTTTTTCTCCACATGTATTTCATCATTAAAATAAAGAATATCAATATCAATATTTCTTGGTTCCCATTTCTGCTGTCGAACTCGTCCTAGATCTTTTTCAATTTGGAGAAAAGCCACTAATACGTCCATCGCCATTAATTCCGTTTCAATAAATAGTACTTGATTGAGGAATGAAGCCTGCTGCGTATTGCCCCATGCAGCAGTTTCGTAAACACTAGATTTTTGTACAATAAAACCCACCTCCTTTTCAATAAGCGTACAAGTTTTAGCAAGGAACTCTTCCCTTTTTCCTTGATTGCCTCCTATAATAACATACATACCGTTCATACCAATTAAATGTCGTTTGTTGTGTTGCTTTATTACATTTGCGCAAATATCAAGAAAAACAATGAGACAATTTTTTAAATTTTTATTTGCTAGTTTATGTGCCATTATTCTGTTTAATCTAATCCTATTTATTATTGTTTTAGGTGTAGCTGCAGGTAGTTCTTCGAGTAAAGATAAAGTGGTAGAAAAAAATTCCGTTTTACTCATTGATTTGAATGAACCAATTATGGAACAAGGCAAAGAGAATACCTTGGCTATTCTCTCCAACCAATCCAGTACTACAATTGGTTTAAATGATGTTTTACTCTCCATAGAAAATGCAAAAACGGATACTAAAATCAATGGCATTTATGTCAAAATGGGAATTTGTCCAAATGGCTGGGCGAGCATGCAAGAGCTACGATTGGCTTTAATTGATTTTCAAAAAACGGACAAATTTGTGATTGCTTATGGCGAAGTTGCTGACCATAAATCTTACTATGTTGCAAGCGCTTGTAAAAAAGTGTACTTGAATCCGGCTGGTGGCATGGACTACAAAGGATTGGCAATTAATGGCATGTTTTACAAAGGCACTTTAGACAAGCTCGATATTAAAACAGAAGCTTTTCATTGCGGTCAATTTAAAGGTGCTTACGAACCTTATAAATTAGAAAAATATAGCGATCCAAATCGATATCAATTGGGCGTTTTATTGGGCGATTTTTATGCTGAATTTTTACGTGGCGTTTCTGAAAAAACTGGAACAGATACAACTACGCTAGCTGCGATGGCACGCAATGGCTCCGTTCGTTTTCCGAAAGATGCATTAGAGGCAAAATTAGTAGACGGTCTTTTATTTTCTGATTCTGTTGAAAATATTGTTAAACAAAAAATGAAGTTGAAAGCCAAGGACAAAATCAATTTTATTTCCCCTGATGAGTATGCAGCATTGATCCCTAGCACTTCCAAATCAAAAGATAAAATTGCAATTTTATACGCAGATGGTACAATTTATGATGGAGAAGGTGATGAAGATATACATTCAAAAGATTATATAAAAGTGATTCGCAAATTGGCGAATGACGAATCTATTAAAGCAGTTGTGCTTCGTATTAATTCACCTGGTGGAAGTGCGATGGCAAGTGAAATCATCTATCACGAATTGATGGAATTAAAAAAGAAAAAACCTATCGTGGTAAGTATGAGTAATTATGCGGCAAGCGGTGGTTATTATATTGCATGTGCAGCGGATAGCATTTTTGCTGATCAAAATACATTGACAGGTTCTATCGGTGTTGTAGGTGTGATGTTCAATATTGGAGACATGCTTAAAAACAAATTGGGTGTAACTACAGATGTTGTAAAAACAGGTACTTTCGCTGATTTTCCAAACATGTCTCGCCCCATGACAGACTTGGAAAGGACATGGATTCAAAGTTATTTAGACAGTACGTATATTCAGTTTAAATCCCGTGTCGCATTAGCCCGTAAAATGACGATGGCACAAGTAGAAGATCTAGCGCAAGGGCATGTTTATAGTGGCGTGAGTGCAAAAAAAATAAACTTAATCGATGATTTTGGCAATATGACAAGAGCTTTGCAAAGCGCTTCTGCTTTGGCTAAACTAAGCAGCTATAAAACAGTAGAGTACCCAAAACAAGTCGACAAATTAGAAGAAATTATTTCTAAATTGACAGGACAAAAAAGAGAAGAAGCTGTTGTAAAAAAAGTACTTGGAGAAGATTATGTGGTATATAAAGAAATTCAAAAATTGCGATCGCAACAAAATCAATTGCAAACCATTATGCCGATGCAATTTGACATTAAGTAGTACGGTGTTTATAAATCATTCCAATATGCGGAATATGATCTTCTAAATACAATTCTCCTACCGTTTTAAAACCAAGATTAGCATAGAATTTTTCCAAGTAGGCTTGTGCACTTATTTTTAATGGGAATTTATATTCTGTTGTGCAAATACTTATCGCTTTTTCCATCAACGCAATGCCGTATTGTTTGCCACGATGCGTAGATTTAATGAGCACTCTACCGATAGAACAATAACCAGTATAAGAAATTCCTTCGGGTAAAATTCGACAATAAGCCACTAGTTGATTTTCTTCAAAACCCAGTAAATGAACGGCCTGTAAGTCTTTCCCATCACAATCTTGGTACAAACAATTTTGTTCCATAATAAATACTTCCAAACGCAGGGAAATAATTTGGTATAATAATTCGGTGTTCAATTCCGAGAAGGTATAAGCTTTGAATTGTATCATTTAATTAGTTTTAACAAATAAAGGAAGTGAAGAATTATGATGTAAAATAGAACCCATTTTAGTAACCGCATCGATTCCATTTGCGGATATCTCAAACGTATTTTCATTAACATATAAGTCGATATGTTTTAGCATCACAGCTTCGTCCATTTCTTGTGCATGATTTTTTACAAATTGACTAAGTACTGGATAGCTTTTTCTAGAATAAGAAATGCTTGATTGTATTAAAAAATTAATTTGGCTTTGCATTTCATCTGACAAATTTCTGCGAATAGCAATACCGCCGAGTGGAATCGGCAATTCCGTTTTTTGTTCCCAATACTCCCCAAGATCTAACAATTGAATCAGTCCTTTATCCTGATAAGTAAATCTATTTTCATGAATGATAACACCAGCCTGGAATTCGCCTTGGAGCACCTTGTTTTCTATGTCAGAAAATGGTAACGCTGTTCTGTTTTGGCTTTCCGAAAAAGCAAAACTCAATAAAAAATTTGCGGTGGTATGTATGCCAGGAATAGCAATAGATAAGTTTGAAATCTCTTGTATTGGAAAATTCTCTTTTGCAATCAATAAAGGACCAACTCCGTTGCCTAAGGCGCTGCCACTGCGAAGCATGATGTAATTATCCAAAACAGAAAAATAGTTGGCATAGCTCATTTTAACAATATCCAGCTTACCTTGTTGCGCCAATTTATTTAACGTTTCTACGTCTTCAAATATAAATTCAAAAGACATCCCATGTGTATCTATTAAGCTATGATACATCGCATCAAAAATAAAAGTATCATTAGGGCAAGGGGATATACCAACTGTAAATTTCATGGCTTAAGAAATAGATTGAATAAAGGAAAGGACTTCTTGTTGACAATTTGCAATTGCTAGTTGTATTTGCCAATTGGTTTTGTTACGAGGTTCAACATAATTGGAAATCCCTCTACATTGCACGAAATTAATTTTTTCTTGCAAACAAATATAATGCAATGCGGCGCCTTCCATAGATTCAATTTGTGCCTTAAATTTTTCTTGTCGCAGTTGAATTGTTTGCGCAGAACCAGCAGCTAATGCCACTGTCAATGCTCTTACTTTTTTGAGTCGATTGAAAAATGGATATTGCATTGGATTTTCCAACATCATACTTTTAAAAGGAAATGCATCCGCTTCTTGCAATTCTAAATCCAATAAGTCTAGTAATTGATTATGGTCTTCTGCGCCAGTATCCCCTAATATTTCTTGCTTCACAAATACGACTTCACCCAATTGTAGCGTCTTCGTATAACTCCCTGCAATACCTATTTGAATAATCAAATTTGGGTTACCTCTTGCAAGCTTTGCTAGATGATAAGTAGATGCCATAAGCCCTACTCCATGAATAAATGTCTCTATCTTATGCTTTGCCGAATTGCATTTTTTGGCGATACCATTCAATTCAAATTCAGTTGCAGCTACAATAGCAATATTCATTTGGCAAAAATGCTAAAAATAACAGCAGCTACCAAATATTAGATGTTACCTAATTCTCTACATTTTAATTCAAAAAAAATGAGATTAAAGATACCAACCTTATTTAGTTTTCAACATTACTACCTATTTGATTAAAATAGTTTTACTTTTAAACTTTAAATATTTAAAACCATGATGATTAAGAAACTAAAGAATGTAAAAGTCAATTTATTTCAACTCTTTGTAATTCTTTGTGTAACAGGCTTCATCGTATTTATCGCCACCTCTTACTCTTACTCCAACAATTCGGATCCGTTCGCGAATGAGACATATACTAATGTAGAAAGCCATTGCACCCCTTCTATAAAACGAATGAAAGATTTCAAATATGTGAAGCCTATTCTTTTTGTGGACAATAATTGTGAAGGCCTTCAATTTGCCGATCTAAAAAGTAAACTTACAGATATGTTAGATCGTTATGCACGTAAAAATGAAATCAATAATGCATCTATTTATATAAAAGATTTTCAAAGTAATGATTATTTGAGTATCAATGAAACACAAACTTATGTCCCTGCTTCGCTAATGAAAGTAGCACTCTTAATTTCAATATTGAAAATGAGTGAATCCACACCTGGCTTTTTGGACAAACAAATAACTTTTAAAATTCCTTACAACAGCCCTAAAACCCAAAACATTATTACTAAAACAATTCAATTAGGTAGCACGTATACTGTTAAAGAATTAATGACTTACATGATTAAATATTCCGACAACAATGCAACCAACTTAGTGGCTTCTAATATTGAAGGAGGTTTGTTGGAAAAAGTATTTTCCGATTTTGGATTAAAAGCACCAAATAGCAAAAACAAAGACATAAACATTACATGTGCTGAATATTCTTGTTTTATGCGTGCCTTATATAATGGTGCATATTTAACAAAAGAACATTCTGAATACGCTTTAGAACTATTGATCACTTCTGATTTCGAAAATGGTCTTCGTAAACCGATTCCAAAAGAATATAAAATTGCCAGTAAATTTGGAGAAAGTGGCAACCAAACAGAAAAACAATTACATGAATCTGGCATTGTCTATTTAGACAATAAGGCTTATTTACTTACAGTAATGACGAAAGGAGCTTCAGCAGAAACTTTAGCCAAAGTGATCAGTAACATCTCTGAAAAAGTTTTTACAGAAATGAATGGAAAACCTATGTAATTAGGAGTGACTCGTAAAATGGCGGAGTACCTGCTCATTTAATATCGAAAAGCCCTACAGCCTTTGTTGAAAAATCAATTGGTATTCGATAAGCAAATAGGCGAATTAGACATTTATTACCATTCTTCATTTTATCCGTCGAATGCATTGCACCAATTATCAATTTCCCCAATTATCTTTGCAAAAAAAATAACAGAATGGTTCATGTAACTCGTGTAGAACATTTTAATGCAGCGCATAAATTGTGGAATGAAAAATGGTCGGCAGAAAAAAATAAAGAGGTGTTTGGCAAATGTGCTAATGAAAATTATCATGGCCACAATTACGAATTGCATGTAACCGTAAAAGGGAATATGCATGAAGATACAGGCTTTGTTATTAATGCAAAAGAGCTTGGTGAAATCATGAAAGTGCAAGTTGTAGATGTAGTAGATCATTGCAACCTCAATATGGACGTACCATTTATGAAGGGCAAATTTACATCAGCCGAAAATTTTGCAGTAGCAATTTGGAATTTATTGGAAGCTGAAATCGAAAAACATGGTGCGCAAATACATTGCGTAAAATTAATTGAAACCCAAAGAATTTACGTTGAGTATTTTGGAGATAATGGATAAATAAAGAAAAAAAATGTCATATAAAAAAATTGAACAATTTGATGAACAGGCTTTAGAAAAATTGTCTGCTAATTATAAAAATATTTTAGAATCTATAGGTGAAGATTCTAGTCGTGAGGGTTTAGAGAAGACGCCAATGCGTGTAGCAAAAGCCAATTTATTTTTGACACAAGGCTACCAAATGAATGCATTAGAAATTCTCAATTCTGCAAAATTCAAAGAAAGCTATAGCGAAATGGTAATCGTGAAAGACATTGAATTGTATTCCATGTGTGAACACCACATGTTGCCATTCTTCGGTAAAGCACATATAGCCTATATTCCAAATGGCTATATTACAGGTTTGAGTAAACTAGCGCGTGTGGTTGATTGCTATGCACGTCGATTGCAGGTTCAGGAACGAATGACGCATCAAATATTAGACGCTGTAAGAGATGCCTTAAATCCTTTAGGCGTAGCGGTTGTAATTGAAGCCAAACATCTTTGTATGATGATGCGTGGTGTTCAAAAACAAAATTCATCCACCACTACTTCTGCTTTCAGTGGTGAGTTCGAAAACGATAAAACACGTTCTGAATTTCTACGATTAATCAGTGCAGATCTACATTAGTAAATTCTGACATTATATTAAACAAATTGAACCATGATAAATATTTCAGACCGCGACACTTTACGTACAATTTTGCATCAACTCACTCCAAGTGCAAACGCATTATGGGGTAAGATGTCGCCACAACATGCCATCGAACACTTGACTATAAGTATCCAAGTTTCTGCCGGAAAAAAAATGGTAGAACAAGCAACTACGCGAGAAGAAGGCGAGAAGATTAAAAGCAAATTAATTTTTAGTGACATGGCAATTCCGCAGGGTATTATTAGTCCGTTGGTTGGAGAAGGTTTGGCTGAATTAAAATACAATTCCTTAGTAGAAGCATTGACTCAATTAGAATTGGAATTAGACTACTTTGAAAATCATTATACAGAAAATCCAGATGCCATGCATGTACAACCACGTATGGGATTATTGAATCACGATGAATGGATGACAATGCACAACAAACATTTTACCCATCATTTGAAACAATTTGGCTTAGATACCTAATTCAATTCCTCTGTGCTTTCAAAGATTAAGCACTTACCTCTTAAAATCTTTAAGAATTCAATTTTTACCTTCCAGAAATTACCAGTGACTAAACAATTTTTCTTAAGACTCCTTATTTCCACTTTATGTATTATCGTAGGAGCTACCTTTATTTTTTCAGCCATTTCTAAAATCCCAACTCTAGAGCAATTTGGTTGGACAATTGTAGAAACCACCTTTCTCCATTGGACTGCAGCAGAATGGTCTGCAAGAATTCTCATTGGTTTAGAGCTGTTTTTAGGCGTACTTTTTATTGCACACTTTCGTATTCGCAAATTGGCGATTCCAATATCTTTATTTTTACTCAGTGTATTTAGTATTTATTTATTACTGGTCATTCGTCGGTATGGAAGTGATGGCAATTGCGGGTGTTTCGGCGATGTGATTAAAATGACACCATTAGAATCTGTCATCAAAAACATAGTATTAATTGTACTTATTTTTATCATTCAATGGGGATCTTCTTATGAATGGAACCATAAATTTGGCAATTGGTTAATTGTCTGCTTCCTCTTACTCTGTCTCGCTACTCCAATTTACCTTAGCCCACCAGAGAGCATTTATATCAGTGAAAAAGAAAAAGAAATTAATCAACCTATTCCACTTAGTCTATTGTATACCTCTAGCAACAATGTCAAGCCCGCAACAGAACTACGAAAAGGAAAGCATATCATTGCCTTCATGAGCCTTACCTGTGGCTTTTGTCGAAAGGCGGCGAAACGAATGCGTATCATGAAAGAGAAACATCCGGAATTGCCTTTTTATATCATCTTAAATGGAGATAAAGAGAACTTGCAAGATTTTTTACTGGATACCAAAGCCACAAATATTGACCACTCCCTTTTTAACGGTGTAGTGCAATTTACGTTGTTGAACCGAGGAACTGCATTACCTACTATCAAGTGGGTGCAAGATACTACACTATTGAAAGAGTCGAATTATATGACTTTGGATGAAAACGAAATTTTAAAGTGGATAAAAAAACAATAGACAACGAAATTGTTTATTGTATCTTACGAACATTATTCCCACCTTTGCCACATGAATTTGAATTTAAAACGCCCAATAGCCTGTGTAGATTTAGAAACTACAGGTATAAGCATTACACAAGATCGAATTATTGAGATTTCCATCATCAAAATTTATCCTGATGGCACTCAAGAAATCAAAACAAGATACATAAATCCGCAAATGCCAATACCTGCTGAAGCAACTGCTGTGCATGGCATTTCAGATAGTGATGTTGCCAATGAACCTACTTTTAAAGAGTTAGCAAATGGCATCAAACAATTTTTAGAAAATTGCGATTTATGTGGATTCAATTCAAATCGTTTTGACTTCCCTATTCTAACGGAAGAATTTTTAAGAGTCGGCATGGAAGTGAATTTTAGAGACAAGCATTTAGTAGATGTACAACAAATATTTTTCAAAAAAGAACCACGAAATTTAACAGCAGCCTATAAATTTTATTGCGAAAAAGAATTACAAAATGCACATAGCGCAGAAGCAGATGCACTGGCTACTTTTGAAATATTATTGGCACAGTTGGATAGATATACTGACTTACAAAACGACGTAGAATCATTGGGTAATTTCTCCAAAGGAGAAGACTTTATGGATTATTCTCGCAGAGTAAAAATCGTGCAAGGCAAGCCAGTATTTAATTTCGGAAAGTATAAAGACAAAGCAGTTTCAGAGGTTTTACAAAAAGAACCACAATATTATGATTGGATCATGAAAGGAGATTTTGCATTAGATACCAAGAATGTTATCTCGAAATTATTTCACGAAACAATGTTAAAAAAGGTGTAAAAACAGGCCATTTTCATTTTCATTTTGTTTTTCTAAACTCTATCTGTTAATTTTCACCTCTAATCCATTTTTTTTGAGCAAAATAGTCATTATTCCTACTTACAACGAGATCGAAAATATCGAAAGAATCATTCGAGCCGTATTTGCATTGAAGGAATCATTTGATCTATTAATTGTAGATGATGGCTCTCCGGATGGAACCGCTGCACAAGTAAAAAAAATGCAATTGGAATTTCCAACACAATTATTTATGTTGGAACGAAAAGGCAAATTAGGACTTGGAACTGCTTATATCACTGGGTTTAAGTGGAGTATAGAAAAAAAATACGATTACATTTTTGAGATGGATGCCGATTTTTCCCATAATCCAAATGACCTTCCTCGATTGTACGAAGCAGTGCAAAACAATTCATGTGATGTTAGTGTTGGTTCTCGGTATATTAAAGGTGGCAAAGTCGAAAATTGGCCTATGAATAGAATTTTTATTTCTTACGGCGCATCTGTTTATGTTCGTTTGATTACATGGATGCATGTGAAAGATTGCACTGCTGGTTTTGTTTGCTATAAACGTAATGTACTTGAATCCATAGATTTAGACAAAATACAATTCATCGGTTACGCCTTTCAAATCGAAATGAAATACCGTGTATGGAAAAAAGGTTTTAGAATAAAAGAAGTGCCTATCACTTTTGTAGACCGTAAAGAAGGCAATTCAAAAATGTCAAAAGGAATCGTAAAAGAGGCCATTCTGGGCGTTTGGAAAATGAAATTTTCTTAAGTGATTACGAAATCATTTCCAAGGCCTTTTCTACCATATTTTTCGAACCAATAAATATTGGTACTCGTTGATGTAATTCAGTTGGCATGATGTCCAATATAGGCTGACTACCTGTAGACCCAATACCACCAGCCATTTCAACGATATAACTCATCGGGTTACATTCATACAATAACCTCAATTTGCCTGAAGCATTACTTGTATCGGCCGGATAAAAGAATATACCACCTTTAATTATCGTGCGATGCAAATCTGCTACCATACTGCCGATATAACGATGCGAATAAGGTCTTTTAGTTTCCTTGTCATTCTCCATACAATACGCAAGATAGTTTTGTAATTTAGGATCTAATTTATTCGTATTACCTTGGTTCACGGAATATATTTTTCCATCCACCGGACATTTGATATCCTTATGTGACAAACAAAATTCACCGATACTTGGTTCTAAAGTAAAACCATTTACACCCAATTGCGTAGCATAAACCATCATGGTACTGGAGCCATAAATAACATATCCTGCAGCCATGGTTTTATTTCCTTTTTGCAAAAAATCTTCTCGAGTACAAGGCGTCCCTAATGGTGTTACTCTTTTATAAATACAAAATATGGTACCAATAGAAGCATTCACATCTATATTAGACGAGCCATCTAATGGATCAAACATCACAACATATTTTGACTGCATAGAATGCGCATCATCAAATACAATGATATCATCATTTTCTTCAGATGCAATACCAGCACAGTCGGAACTGTTTCTGAGCACATTGATGAGAACCTCATTGGCGAATATATCTAGTTTCATTTGTTCTTCACCTTGCACATTCACTGCACCATGTGCACCCAAAATGTCTACTAGCCCTGCTTTATTGACTTGTTTATTAATCAGTTTACAAGCCAAACTAATATCGCGTAATAAAATAGAAAGTTCTCCAGTTGATTGTGAAAATTGTCGAGATTGATAAATAGTAAATTCATCAATGGTCATTAAATGTCTATTTGGATTCATGCCGCAAATGTATAAAAGGATTTTATGTTCTTTACATTTCTGAAAAAGAAAAATCGTTCGCAATTAATCTTATGCAAATAGTTGATGATTCAGGCAAAACTAAATATATCATGAGAAATAATTGGGCGGCAAACACGCTATCACTCCAAGTCCGTTTCCGCTCAAAGCAGCGAAATCCGGGCTTTCCATTCTATCGTTGCCGCAATGCAACTGCACCGAAAGACTATTGATTTTATCAGATGATTAGTTTAGATATAATTCGCTGCTTTTTTTGAACAAATAATCTACTTTTGATTTTTGTACAATCAAACGGAACAATAATAAATTTTGTATATGCTAACAGAACAACTTGACCAACTTCGTTACCCAATCGGAACTTGTAATTATCCAACAGAATACACTGCAGACATGTTGCGTAATATGATGATGGAGATAGAAACTTTTCCAAAACGTTTAGAATTAGCAGTACAACATTTAGACGAATATCAATTACAAACTGCCTATCGTCCTGAAGGCTGGACTATTAATCAAGTGATACACCATTGTGCAGACAGTCACATGAATGCCGTATTACGAATCAAAATGGCATTGACAGAAGACAACCCAAGCATCAAGCCATATCAGGAAGCTTTATGGGCTGAAACTGCCGACTACCAGCTGCCTTACAACAATTCCATCACTTTGTTATTTTGCATTCATGAAAAATTAATTCGCATTCTCCGAAGCTTGAATGAAGAAGAATTAAATCGAACGTATTATCACTCGCAATACGAAAGGAGCTTTAGTATTAAAGACGTAATTTGTTTGTATGCTTGGCATGGCAACCACCACTTAGCGCATATTACTTCCTTAAAAAATCGAATGAATTGGTAATCAGAAAAGGTTATTTTTACCAGATGAAAATAAAAATCCTCGCTTTATCCTTGCTTTTATTTTGTGCTTGTACTAATCGAAAGGTCACACAAGTTCATGTGACCAATAATAATGCATTTCCAATTTCATTTATCATTAAAGCAAATAATAGCACCCAAACATTCTCTGGTATAAAACCAAATACAGAATTGACTGGTGAATTTGATTGGACCAATATTCAAAAAGAAGATGGGCAATGGTTTTTGTTTGTTGAAAATGAAAATACACATGGCAGAGATTCATTCGCACATGGATATTTTACAAAAGGAGAATTAAGCAACTACCTCGATGCAATTAGTGAAGGCAGTCAATTGAAGGTAAAAGTGAGCGAGTAATCTAGGAAAACTTCTCATAGAGAAAAAACCTATAAGGTTTTGAAAACCTTATGGGTTTAGTTAGCATTCAGAAATTTTCTATTGGTTGTGTGTATCACCTATCGGAATTTTAACAAATAATCAAATCCAAATATTTGGTCACAAATACTAAATACTTACATTTGACGATTAAATTATCAAGCCCCTATTTACCAAATTTTCTTTTAAAAAAAATCACATCGTATGCTAAAAAATGTTTTTCTTATCGCTAGCCTCCTATTTACTTCCTTGTTTAGTTTCGCACAAACGGATACTATTTTTACCAACGCAGAAAAAATCTCATGCAGTGTAAAAGAAGTAACTCAAGACGCCATAAAATTTGTCTACCCTGGTGAGGAAATGGTAAACACTGTTTATAAAAACACCGTTCAAAAAATAGTTTTTAAATCTGGAAGAGTACAAACCTTTGCCGAAGCCACCAATTTCAAAACTGTGAAAGGTGCAGAAGATTTTGAAAATGTGAGTCTGACCTCTGTACAAAATGAAGTGAATGGCCTTTTTAAATTAGGTGATGTAAGTGCAAAAGCAAAAGGCACTACAACCATAGCAAGTATGGAAAAAGTGAAAGAACGAGCTTACAAAAAATTAAAAATTGTTGCCGCTATGATGGGTGCTAATATTATTTACCTCACACAAAATACGACTATTGGAAATCAACAAGGAACTAAATACCAAGCAGGAAATTCTACGGAAACAAATCTTGCAGGAGTCGCCTATTCCAACCAATTACCAAGTTTTGAGGCTTTCAATAATTTAATCGGTAGTAGATCCCAATTTCAATGTGAAGAGATCTATAAAATGTCGCAACGCGAACCGGATATGGACCAAAGAGATTGTAAAAAAAGTGTTCGCATTTCAAAAATTTATAATGAAAGTGGTCTAATTATGGTGGATGCAGATATAGATGGTGTTGACTTTTCTACATTTCGTGTAATTCAATTTTATCCAAATGAATTTACATTGATGTATAAAGATGGCGAACGAATTTTTAATTATATCGTTCGATTGTAATCAAGAATTACCCTATCATATAAACCGCTATTTGATCATTAGATTTCTTTAATAAAAAATATTTTTCTTTATGTCACATGAAATAAGCACGATGGAAATTGGGTTAAGCAAAAACAAAATAATTAAACAATTGTTTGTTTCCATTTGTTTTATAGGCATTGGTATTTGGTTATTGGTAAAGCCACCAGTTATTAGTAATCCTTATTTTGGCAACCCTACTGTTATCCTTTGTGCAGGAATTGCTTCTATTATTTTATTCAGCATATTTGCTATTATGTATATCCAAAAACTAAGAAGCTCTGCACTTGGATTAATAATTAACAAGCAAGGCATTACAGATAATTCAAGTGCTCTTTCTGTTGGACTTATTGCGTGGTCAGATATTGACAATATTTCTGTGATTGAAATGTACAGACAAAAATTAATAATGATAGAAGTAAATAACCCAGAAGAATATATTGCAAGACAACCCAATAGTATGAAAAGAAAAATGATGGAAATGAATTATAAAACGTATCACACGCCGATAAGCATTACATCCAATATTTTACAAATTAAATACGATGACCTATTGCAGAAGCTAACAGAGGATTTGGAAAAGAGTAGATCTTGATGAATGTAGATTAGTAAAAACAATTCATCCAATATACACTTTGAAATTATTCAACATTAAATTAGCCTGCTTCTTTTCCGCATTCTGTGTTGTTTGTCTATTCATTTTCACTTCTTATAATCATGCGGATGACGAAAGATTCGTCACAAAAATCATTGACCTAAAATCAGGCAATTTAGAATTCTACTTGAAAGACAATCAAGGTCAATTTATTCATAATTTTAGCAACTTAAAAACCTATGTGGAGAGTCAACAAAAAACGTTGTTATTCGCCATGAACGGTGGCATGTATCAAAAAGATTTTTCGCCTCAAGGACTCTATATTGAAAACCAAAAACTAATTCAAAAAATAGATCATGCCAGTGGTGGTGGAAATTTTTATTTGAAACCAAATGGCATTTTTTATTTGACCATGAATCATGAAGCTAAAATTTGTAAAACAGAAAATTTCATACAAGATAAACATATAAAATACGCCACACAATCAGGACCTATGCTGGTAATAGATGGGCAAATACATCCAGCATTTATCAAAGGTTCAAGCAATGTCAATATTAGAAATGGTGTTGGCATTTTACCAAACCATCAAATTATTTTCGCCATGTCGAAAAAGGAAATTAACTTTTATGACTTTGCAGAATTTTTTAAAAGTTTAGGTTGCCAACAAGCTTTATATCTTGACGGCTTTGTTTCGAGAACTTATTTACTAGAAAAAAATTGGATACAACAAGATGGAAATTTTGGGGTAATGATTGGCTGGACTAAAGCAAAAAACGGGAAATAATAAATTCAGAATACCGGCTTCCTTTTGCATGCAAATCGGTGTATTTAAATTGGAGATTCTAATGATGAACTAGCAAATGGCCTTGGATAGTTTGGCGTAAAAAAATGGAGAGATCGGCGAACAAATCGTCCCTGTTTGAGCAACCGACGTTAGGAGGATTGTGAGTTTGGACGATTTGCGTCGAGCACGAACATTTTTTAGCTAAACTATCCACAGCCTTGACCTTTTGGTTCTTTTGTGTCAAGACAAAAGAACAAAACATTATTAGTAGCAACAATTTCATATTCGTCCAAGTAGAAGAAAACTGAAACGTAGTTTTTGACAAAAAAAATGCTAATGGCAATTTACTTCTAAGCTATTACCTTTGCTCACTTTATGAAATATACTCAAGAGATAGAAAAACGCAAAACCTTTGCTATCATTTCGCATCCCGATGCAGGTAAGACGACCTTAACCGAAAAATTTTTACTATTTGGTGGTGCCATTCAAACCGCTGGCGCCGTAAAATCAAATAAAATAAAAAAACATGCTACTTCCGATTTCATGGAAATAGAAAGACAACGTGGAATCTCTGTCGCCACTTCTGTTATGAGTTTTGAATACAAAGACAAACTGATTAATTTATTGGATACGCCCGGCCACAAAGACTTTGCAGAAGATACGTATAGAACCTTGACTGCTGTGGATAGCGTCGTATTGGTTATAGATTGTGTGAAGGGCGTTGAAACACAAACCGAAAAATTAATGGAAGTCTGTCGTATGAGAGATACCCCAGTTATTATATTTATCAATAAAATGGATCGTGATGGACGAAACCCTTTTGATTTATTAGAAGAAGTAGAAAAAAAACTAAACATCAAAACCCAACCGCTTTCATGGCCTATCAACATGGGTAGAGATTTTAAAGGCGTTTATAATATCCACAATAAAAGCTTACTGACATTTGGGGCGCACCAAAAAGCAACCGATGAAGATATGATTGCCCTACCCGATTTGAGTACTGAAAAGTTAGTTGACATTATCGGCGAAAAAGACGCAGCTTCTTTGCGAGAAGACATGGAATTAATCAATGGTGTATATACTTCCTTTGATACAGAAGCTTACTTAAAAGGCGATTTGGCACCCGTGTTTTTTGGAAGTGCAGTTAATAATTTTGGCATCAAAGATTTGCTCGATACATTTATAGAAATCGCTCCTTCGCCAAAACCTCGAATGACCGATAAGCGAGAAGTGAAGGCAGATGAAGAAAAATTTACTGGCTTCGTATTTAAAATTCATGCGAATATTGATCCACGCCATCGCGACCGAGTTGCATTTTTAAGAATTTGCTCTGGTAAATTTGAACGCAATACCTTTTATCATCATGTGCGGTCAGATAAAAAAGTTCGTTTTAGCAATCCTTATACTTTTTTAGCTAGAGAAAAAAACGTGATAGATGATGCTTATCCTGGCGACGTGGTAGGCTTGTTTGACACTGGAACTTTTAAAATTGGTGATACCATAACCCAAGGCGAAGAAATAAATTACGTTGGTATTCCAAGCTTTTCACCCGAAATATTTAAGGAGCTCGTGAACAATGATCCAATGAAAACGAAACAAATGGAGAAAGGTATTCGTCAATTGACGGATGAAGGTGTAGCGCAATTATTTACGCAACATGGAGGCAATAGAAAAATTATTGGATGTGTAGGTGATTTGCAATTTGAAGTCATTCAGTATCGCTTGTTACAAGAATATGGCGCTGCTTGTAGCTTCAGAACTTTACCATTTTTTAAAGCCTGTTGGATACAAGGTGAACGACAAAAAGTAGATGATTTTATTCGATTCAAACAAGCCAATATTGTGGAAGACAAAGAAGGTCATTTAGTTTATCTTGCAGAAAGCGAATGGTATTTAAATACGGAAAGAACGAATAATCCTGGGATTAAATTTTACATCACCAATGATTTTGAACATGAGTTGGTTTAATGTTAGATGACTTCTTTCCTCGCAGCGTGTCCTCTTCTCTAATCAAATATCCAAATAAAATGTTTGTGAGGGACAGTGCGATTCAACTATACCGCAGTGTCCCGCATCAGAGATACTTCGGAGAAAAAGGAAGGCTTCGCTCAAAGCGAAGCCTTCCTTGAGAACCTTGTTTCCTCGCAGTGTGTCCTCGACTCTAATCATGTATGCGCGTAAAATGTTTGTGAGGCACACTGCGATGCTATCATACCGCAGTGTCCCGAGGCGGAGACACTTCGGAGAAAGAAAAGCATTTATATAAAGTCAAACTGAATGCTTTACTAAATTTTTGATTAGAAATTAACCTTCATTCACCTCATCCCCAACCCTTCTCCTTTGGAAGAAGGGAGAAACAACCTCGTACTCTTAAATATCTTTAAGCGACGAGCAATTTTTAGAAATAGAATACTTGATTTCTTTTTCTATTTACATTTCTAGTTTGGTCTAATTCTAAATAGTTTTAGAAAAAGGACTATTCATTGTAGGTGTATTGCGGCAACGATTGAAGTGGAAATCCTTTTTGCTTGCTCTGAAGCAAAAAGATTGGAACGAAAAGCGTGTGCGCCGCCCAAAATAATTTACTATTAATTTTAGTCCGACACCTTATCTCTCAAAACACTTAACACAAAATCTATTGCCGAATTAAAAATGGACGAACTAGAAACTTCCGTTTGTTCCATTGCTTTTTCAGTAAAAACAGAAGCAGTATCTACGGATGTATCCAAAGAAGGCAAGGCAATATGAAGTGTAACTAAAAGTATAAATATGGAAACGAATGAAACAGCCAATTTTTTTAACAATGCCAAGCGATTGTTCATATAAGCAATCACGGCAAGGGCAACTAACATGATTAAGATAATCCACATACCATTTACCATAAACCAACTATTCTGAATGTAGTGCATGATGTTTCAATTTTGATTTCCAAATATAAGGCTTATTTAAAAAGTTTAGCAAACTTTCTAGATTATTTATTCAAAATGAGTATATTTTTGTGAACGTATCCATGAAAAAAATCTACATCCTGCTTTTTATAGTCCTTGGCAACCTCCAATTATTTGGTGGTAGCGATGAGCAGAAGTTATTTTCTATGTTTCCAATTCCTTTACACGTAAGCAAGCTTACTATCAAATTAAATAATTTCAATTCAGGAATTGCTCGAATAGAATTGCGCAATTTAATAGGCAAGAAACTAATAGACAAGCCATTTCCAGCTGGTTCTGACGAAGTCTATTTTGAAGAAATGGACTCTTACCCAAATGGTGTTTATGTTGTTATTGCAAAAGACGGCAATGGCAAAATTTTAGAAACATCCAAACTTATCATTAATAAATAAAATACATGCGTTCAACGAAATCGCTCATCTACGGCAGAAACCCCGTGTTAGAAGCATTGCAAAATAAAAAACCTCTAGATAGAATATTGATGCACCATACCATCAGTGGCGACAATATTGGTGACATTATCAGACTAGCTAAAGAAGCCAATACCCCTATTGTGCGTGTACCTATGGAAAAGTTGAATACCATGGTGAGGGGTGTTCATCAAGGTATCATTGCCTATGGTGCTATCGTTGACTACACCCCTTTACAAGACGTCATTTCCCACTTGTACGACCAAGGCAAAACACCATTACTCCTTTTGCTCGATGGCATTACAGATGTAAGAAATACCGGTGCAATTATTCGCAGTGCAGTATGTTGTGGCGTAGATGCCATTCTTTTTACGGAAAAAAATTCAGCGCCCTTACATGAAGACATGTCAAAACTTCCGCTGGTGCCATGATGCAAATTACATTTTGTAGAGAACGTAATATTTCAACTGTGTTGGATACTTTAAAATTAAATGGCATTAAAATATTTTCAACCGATTTACAAGCCAAAACTTCTTTATTAGACATTGATTTCAAAACTCCTTGCTGCATCGTTTTAGGTGCAGAAGAAAAAGGAATTTCAAGATCCACACAAGAACAATGCGATGAAACTTTTTGCATTCCAATGGTTGGCGATTTTGACAGCCTGAATGTATCTGTAGCAGCTGGTATCATTTGTTTTGAAGCCATGAAACAAAAAATGAAAGCCTAATTTTATTTCACCCTATTTTGTAATTTCATCTTTAACCAGCATCTTTGTGCTATGCAGAAAAATAATTTTTTCTTTGGCTTTTTATTAGGGATAATTGTTCCAATGATTGGCATATTCTTCTTTTATTTATTTAAATTTATGCCAGATAATTTATCCTTTACTGATTTTTTATTTTTGGTAAAATCAAATCAGTTTATGATTCCTAAAATAATTTCGCTAGGTCTGTTGGCAACTATTCCTTTGATTACTTTTTACAAAAACAGGAAATTACATTCTACCCTAAAAGGAATTTTTGTAGCCATCATGCTGTATGGTATCGTTGCTGTATTGTATAAATTCAATATGCTATAATGAAATTTTTTATCATTGCAGGAGAAGCAAGTGGCGATTTGCATGGCAGCAATTTAGTGATTGAATTATTGAAGCAAAACCCTCATGCAACATGTGTAGGATGGGGAGGCGACAAGATGAAAGCAGCGGGCGTTGACATTCTCAAGCCGATCACAGAGCTAGCATTCATGGGCTTTGTAGAAGTATTAATGAATATTACTTCCATTCTTAAAAACTTTAAAACTTGCAAAGAGCAAATCACAAATTTTCAACCTGATGTAGTGATTTTGATAGATTATCCGGGCTTTAATTTACGTATGGCAACTTGGGCAAAAAAACAAGGATACAAAACAGCGTATTATATTTCACCTACCATTTGGGCGTGGAAAGAAAATAGAGTGCATACCATAAAAAAGTATGTAGACCGAATGATTTGCATTTTACCATTTGAAAAAGCCTTTTATGCAAAATGGAATTATTCTGCCGATTATGTTGGGCATCCAACGGTGGAAGTCATTGCCAAAGAAAAACGTATCCCCTCTTCCATCACAGGAAATAAAATCATTGCATTGTTGCCTGGTAGTCGCAAACAAGAAATCAACAAAATGTTGCCAATTATGCTAGAGGCCATTCGCGCCTATCCAGACTATAAAGTCATTATTGCACAAGCCCCAAATTTACAAAAAGATGTATATGCGCCTTTCCTTCAAAATGATGCTGTAAGTTTATTACAGCACAAAACGTATGACATTCTCAAGGTTGCTTCCCTTGCATTAGTTACTTCTGGTACTGCTACCTTAGAAACCGCATTATTTGATGTGCCACAAGTGGTATGTTATATCGCGAATCCAATATCTTATGCGATAGCAAAGCAATTTGTAAAAGTGAAATACATATCACTTATCAATTTGATATTGAATAAGGAAAGCGTAAAAGAATTGATACAAGCTGATTTGACCGTTGAAGCACTGCAACAAGAAATCAATTTATTGATGCATGACGAAAAACGGAAAACGAATTTGGCGAATGATTATAAAGCATTAGAAAGCGTTTTACATGAAGGTAATGCCAGCGAAAATGTAGCGAAAATAATATATGAGTTAGCCTTTGATAAATCTAACCAACAAAACAACCAGCGCTACTAAAAACATAATAATTGAAATTCGATTCATACCATGCATCAGTTTGATATTGGTATTGATGGGCGCATCTTTATCTCTTTTTTTGATGTACAAATAAGTAAGTATTTGACTCCACATGCTTGGTTGTTTCATGCACCAAATTTACTTCCAATATTTTAAATATGTAAACTATATTTGCCCCCTACTCCAGTTTGATATTCATTATTGACATTCAAATTAGAAACGGGGGATTAGCTCAGTTGGTAGAGCGCTTGCATGGCATGCAAGAGGTCATCGGTTCGAATCCGTTATCCTCCACCCGTATAGCAGATGCGCCCCAAATTGATTCGTTAATTTAGGGCGTTTTTCGTCGGGCGCATCGCTATACGGGGGGAAAGCGACTGAGTTATATTGCGACTGAGGCATGAAGTCTGCTATACCCCTGAACTTTAAATTTTTTATTTCTTATGATTGACGAAATACGGGTACGATTTTGGCGAATCAACAGCCAAATTGTATTTTGCAAAGAAATATTACATCATGCCTCTCCCGTTTTGTGTCTACATTTTGTTCAGCCAAAAAGATTTATTCTTATACATTGGCTTCACAACCAATATTCAAAATCGCTTGATAAACCATAACGCAGGAGGTACAAAAAGTACATCTCCCAGAAGACCATTGGAATTAATTTTTTGTGAGTTTTATGTATTTGAAAAAGACGCTAGAAATAGAGAAATGTATTTCAAAACTACCTCAGGTAAAAAGGCAATTAAGTATATGCTGAATGGCACGTTAGAAAGAATGGGATATGCCGGAAAGAAAATTAAAATGGGTTTCGAATTGGATGATATGATATAGCAGATACCTCATGTCATTTTTTTTCTGTATGGCGTTTTCGTTCCTGAAATAAAGTGATGGAGGATATAGCGACTGAAACTAAAGTGATGGAGGATATAGCGACTGAGACTAAAGTGATGGAGGATATAGCGACTGAGACTAAAGTGATGTAGGAACGACATCTACTTTATGTCGAAGTCTGTTATATCCCTAAATGCCTTAAATACAAATCGGGATTATTTAAGAATTGTTTACTCAATTTAAAATGTTCGGTATCCTGGTAAGCGATTGGTTCTAATTGATTATCGAAGTCAAGAATATGTGCACCAGGATAACTTAGTAAAATTGGCGAGTGTGTCGCAATAATAAACTGAGCTATATTCAATTTTTCCAATTCATGAATAATGGATAAAAAGCTTAGTTGTCTTTGCGGTGAAAGTGCAGCTTCAGGTTCGTCGAGCAGATAAATACCATCGTCAAATTTATGCGTGAACAAATTCAAGAAGGATTCTCCATGCGACTGATGATGCAAACTTTTACCTCCATAAGCATTCAATGTAGACGGAAATTCTTTCGCCATTTCATCAATATAATTTGCAAAGTTGAAATAGCTTTCGGCTCGCATAAAAAATCCATAAGGTGTTTTAGTACTCCAGCCTAAGCGCATTGCTTTTGCTAAAGGTTGCTGCTCTTGCTCCACATTATATACATGGTTACGATTACCACCTTGGACATTAAATCCACATTTATCTGCGATAGCTTCTAATACCGTACTTTTTCCTGTGCCATTTTCACCAACAAAAAAAGTCACATTACTTTGCAATTTTAATTGAATGCCATTTTGAATCGAAGAAATATTATACGGAAATATTTGCGAATCAAAATTGGATGTATCAATGGATATATGACTTAAAAATGGCATAGTATGTAAAGATAATTTTAAATGATATAAATGTCTTCTTTGAAGAATAATGATTTACTTGTTCTCGCCATTCAAATATTCATTTAATAGGAGACTAAATGTAGTATTGACTCAAACGGTTGCACGAATTAATAATTAGAGTATCTTTGATACAATCCATTTTTGATTAAAAAAAAACATCATGAGAATTCAATTATCCTTTTATTTTTTTTGTTTAATCCTATTTTTTTTCGTTGAAACCAAAGCACAGGCACTCGTTAATTGGGCGTGGCAAGAAAATAATAATGTATCCTATGTTGACTTAGAATACAAAAATGGATTTGTGTATACCGTTGGTAATTTTACAGCTTCTGCGGTTGTTGTTGGTACTAACACTTTTACAAATAATGGGTCAACAGATTTTATTATTGCTAAGTATGATACATTAGGAAATGTAATTTGGGCAAATCATTATGGCGGGAATGGAGTTGATGTTGTATCTAACTTAACTGTAGATAGCAATGAAAATATTTGTGTAGTTGGCACATTTAATAGCATGTTACTTATAGGTTCAATGAACTTGAATACCAATGGAGGCAAGGATATTTTTATGGCTAAGTTGAATTCAAATGGAATTGTTCAAATGGCTAAAAACGTAGGTGGTATAGGCGATGACTTTGGCGTAGATATAGCAACAGATAATTCCACGAACATATATATTCTTGGAAATGTAAACCCTATGACATTTGCTAATACCATTTGTCCCAATTCTGCAGCCGTAGCAAAATATGACTATGCTGGCAATGAAGTTTTTCTGCATTGGATAGAAGGAACTACCACTTATATTCATAATCTAGCAAGTCCATATTATGACGCAATTTCATTAAAATATTCTGCTTATGATTCCACCTTGGTATTAGGTGGAGTTTTTGGCATTGGTGATATCCGCTATGATGGCTCGTCGAGTTGGAATGGTGGCACATCAAATATTGGGTCCTTTAATAACCAAGATATTTATTTAGCCAAAATAAAAAAAAATGGAATTTGGTCATTTTTGCAAAACACAGCTCAGAATAATACAAAACACAATATGATTTCTGATATATGCATAGACAATGCAGGAAGTATTTATTATGGTTGGCGATTTCAATGGACATTAAATGGTTATTCAAATAATTATTGGGCAAAATGTGATATCAATGGAAATAATGTTGCTATCGTTGCTGGCTTAAGTTCTGGAAATACTTGGGTAATTGGAAGCCCTGGTAAAATGTTTTACAACAATCATATTATTTATGGTTTGATTGTTCAAAGCAATTTAACTGCTGGCCAAAATTGTTCAGATTATTATGCCATGCAATTTAATACACTAACTAATAGTCAATCTTATATAACACTTGGTGCGGATACCTATTCAGAAACAGGAGTTGCGGGAGTGAATGGCAATTATTTTTTAGGTGGAAATAATAGTATTGGCAAAAGTTGTTCTGCTAGTTGTTTGTACCCGTCTTTCAGTATTAACCCAGCCCCTGATGTTTTTATTTGCCCAAACTCAAATGTCCAAATTGGAAGCACACCTTGCTTTTATGCAAATGGCGGGACGCC
>Ga0114969_10000919_pt1 | contig 25053 bp, 20 predicted proteins | sample M_130807_MF_Meta_FD_87316 | JGI IMG/M metagenome (GOLD analysis project Ga0114969, IMG submission 87316) | Freshwater microbial communities from Lake Montjoie, Canada to study carbon cycling - M_130807_MF_MetaG | ecosystem: Environmental > Aquatic > Freshwater > Lake | place: Lake Montjoie...
CCATCAATCTTATCACAACTGTTTAAAGTTATAATATTTTTATATACTATATTATCGGAACCATATATATGAACAGTAGTTCCTATTTGAATTATTTTATCTCCTTCAAGAGGAACTAATGTATTTGTTAAAATATCTGTTAGTTTTAATTCATGGGCATTCAGCTCTCGAACTGTCATTTTATTGCCTTTAATATCATCGTCATCATCATCATTGTCATAATTATTATCGTTGGTATCGTTATCATCGTTTATGTCTTTTATACCTGCATCGTTTAATTTTTTAATAGATGACGCAATAATATTCAATATATCTATTATTTTATGAATATGTGGCTCTATTTTTTGAGATATCGATGAAATATAATTGTATGCTAACTTATTTTTAGAATAAACACGATTAATCTTGATATCTTTTGATACATCAATAATAACATCTTCATAATATATAGTTCGCAACCATTCAATAATATTTTCCGGAGTATATTTATAACCTAGTTTTGCAATTAGTGCAAGGTCTTGTGCTACTTTGCTGTAATTTTTTTTAGCAACTGGAAAATCTCCATGGCTACTGGAACATTCTATATCAAAAGATGTTATTAACAATGGAGCAATTTTATTAACTTGAATTGGCATTATATTTTTATATTCAGTAGTAATATTATAATCACACCTACTGATATCTTCGCCTATTTCATAGTTTCCTTTTTCAATTTTTACCCAATCGCATGGTTTTATATTTTGCGTATGAATATATTTCAAAAATGGATCAATATTTGTCTCATACATTTTAAAATCACTTTTTTCAAGACTTTTAAAATAATATTTTAAATTGTTATATAATTTTAGAGATTTTACTGATACTTTTAGAAAGCGAAATATTTTATCATTTGTAAATCCCCAAAAGTCTTTTTTCTTAACTATTTTAATGTTTACAAAATGTGTTTCTAAATAACGAGGAATAATTTTTTTATTATATTCATTCCATACACCATTATTATTAAATCTACTTTTATAAGAACCATTCATTATTGTGTCATTTAATTCATCTAATTTTGCTCTAAACGCATTCTTATTTAAACCCTCCCAATTTTCAGGAGGTTTAATATAAAAGTATGGGATAAAATTTTTAACATTTACGCAATATGTAGCTCCTACAGCAGATGTTCCATAAATTAGAAGCGAATAGAAATCATTTGCGTCTTTTTGAACATTAACCTTATCTGATTCCGGATCATATATATCAGTTATTTGAAACACAATATCATTTTCATGATTATTTATTGGTTCATGTAATTTTCTTGGAAATTCCATTATAGTTAATATATATGTTTTTAAATATTTAAATACAAATCAATTTTTAATTTATTATAATAAAATAAAATAGATTAATATGGATATAGGTTCGGAAGGTTTGATAATATTAATTATTACAATTGTTGGTATATATTATATATATAATTATTATATTAATGAAGGATTAATAAAAGTAAAAAGTAATATAGATAACGATGAATATACTGTGCAAATCAAAGAGGACGCAAAAGAAGCTGCCGATTTAATAGCAATTATTAAAAGTAAGCTAAATATGTTATTAGAACATTTACAGAAAACATATGGTGATAGTGATAATAGAATAATCATGCTTAATAAAAACTATAGGCCTGATAAACTAAGTGAGGGTGTTGATACACCAGGGTATACAAGTTATTCTATTAATAAAGGGGAACAGATTGTATTATGTCTTAGAAATAAAGATAAATTAATGGATATTAATACTATGATGTTTGTAGTATTACATGAGTTCGCACATTTAGCAACAGAAAGTATAGGACATACAGAAGAATTTTGGACTAATTTTAAATGGATATTAGAAGAATCTACTAATATCGGTATATATGTCAAGCAAGATTTCAAAAATAAAAATGTTGATTATTGTGGTATTAAAATAACATCTTCGCCATTGTAAGATGATATTAGATTGAAATATTATATAGTAAATATATATAAGATATAACTATTATAAAATTAATATAATGTCAAATATAACGTGTAATAATATATCTTATATATCTTATAATAATATTTTATCTAAAATATATCAAATAAATAATGACTATAATCAGTTTGAATTATTCTTAGCAACAATAATCACATTAATGCCTATCAGCAAAAAATATTCTCAATATATTAAAATAGATGTATTGCGTAGGAAAATAAATCAGTATACGCATTGGAATATATTTATGATTATTGCGAATAGCATGTTATATAATGTTTTTAATATTGATAATTATTTAATATCTAGATTTATAGCTATTAATTCATTTCAAATTATGTCATTATTTCATTTATATATATTATATGATAGTAATATTTTATTCTATGCGACAACAGATATTAAACCTTACATTTTAAAATATAATATATTTAATAAAATTACCGATTTTTATTTAGTTCGCTTTGAATATTTTATTTGTAATATAATAGCTCACATATTACCAGTATATATATACAAAGACTATCTAACTATAAAAGAGAAAGGAAATAATGATATTAATACCATTAATGCGAATGCTATATACGAGTATAATAAAATTAACATGTTTCAATATATAGTAATATTTAAATTTATGTGGGTTCTAAATATTTTTGGCGATTTCAATATCACTGCTATATATGTTCCTAGTTTTAACTGGTGTAATGTTAAATTAATAAATCTCGTTATTGTGATTGATTTTATTATATATAAATTATTAAATAATTTTTTATATAAGATTTAATTTATATTTATAAATATATTTAATGATACCTAAAATTATTCATCAAACATGGAAAGATAAAAATCTCCCACCAATTATATATGATTTGGTAAGTGAAAATATTAAAATATTAAAATCTAATGGATACGAGTTGATGTTTTGGACAGATGAAATGATATTAAAATTAATATCTGATGAATATCCCAATTTTTACAATATATTTAAATTAGCAATAACAGGTGTACAAAAAGGTGATATCGCGCGTATTCTTATTATTTATCATTATGGGGGTATATATATAGATTTAGATGTTTTAATTTTAAAAGATTTTGCTGAAATTTTAGATATGAATTCTAATAAATTATATATTACTTATGAACCATATGGGCAAACTAAAGCACTATATAATGATGATAAATATATATGTAATGCTTTCTTTGCTGCGAATAAAAATAATAATATGCTAAGGATTATATTAAGTAATATACCAGAATATGTTAAAAATTATACTGAAAATATTTTTCAGAAGTTTGATATATTTGGAGGCGCATACTTTAAAACTATTATAGATCAATATGTTAAAATTGGGTCTTTTAAGAATGATGTATATATTATCGATGATCGAGAACTATTTTATCCAATAAATGATCTAAAGTTTGACAATATGCCATTCACAGTAGATGATTGGATGAAAGTAAAAAAAGGGGATTATGGAAAAGATACAATAATGGTCCACTATTGGATACACGGCGATTTTGAATCAAAAACACTTTTAACTACTTTTAAACCGGACAATAGTAAAACAATACACGAAAATATATATAGTTTTTTTTCTAAATTATATCCTAATATTGCGAAAAAAATTGATAATGCTCTTATAGAGAGTAATATAACTTAAATGCTAAAATATTTATTATTGATTTTAATAAATATGGTAAATATCAAAGGATTTCCTTATCATAATATAATTAAACAAACTATACTCCATGATATTAAAATGCCCTCTATATATTTGGAAAAAGAATTTTATAGTGATAATAACGCAAAGTTTAAGAATAAGTTTCTTTCTGCAGAGCATATTTACCCACAATGTTTTTTAATGAATAAACATTCTAATGACATGCATAATATTATTAAGACAATTAATACGTTGAATGTGAATAGGTCAAATTATATGTTTGTGGAAGATGTTAATATAAAAGATAAAAATTGGGTAGAATTAGACTTTGGAAATTATGTTAATCACAAATGTAAAATGTTTGCGCCTAATAATTATTCGCGAGGATTTATATCTAGAGCAATTTTACATATGTGTCGAGAATATGACTATAATCACAAAAAAGTAATAGATAAGGATTTATTAATTAAATGGTTTTTCAATAATCCCCCATTAAAAGATGAAAGATACCATAATGAAATTGTACATAAAATACAAAGAAATCATAATATTTTCATAACAAATTATTTTAAAAAGAATAATATAGTTATAAAGTTCATTAATAAGTTATAAGAATATAATAATAAGTAAATAAAAAATGATAATCATGCGATAATATATATGATCAAGTAATATATAAAGCAATATAATATGGAATTGCTGAACATTAAGCAACGTTTAGCAGTTGACCAAACAATAAATGGAGAAAACATATTAATTACTGGACCTGCTGGTACTGGCAAATCATATACAATAAAATTTATTATTGAATTATTAAACAACAACAAAAAGAATGTTGGGTTAACAGCAACAACAGGAACCGCTGCTTTTATTATTGGTGGTCAAACAATACATTCATTCATGGGATTAGGAATAAGCGATAGCTCACTAGCAGATATTTTTATTAATATTAAAAAGCACTCTAATATATACAAAAGACTTGTTGAATTAGATGTATTAATTATTGATGAAGTATCTATGCTTGATACTATATTATTTGAAAAAATATCAGATATACTTTGCTATATTAAATCACATAGTTTAAAAGATGTAGAATTGCTTAAAAAACCATTTGGTGGAATACAAATTATATTGATTGGGGATTTTTGCCAGTTAGCTCCTGTAAATGGTATATATTGCTTCTTGTCTAAATTATGGGAAACTGCGAATATAAAGGTTATTTTACTTGATGAACTGGTGAGACAGAATGATGATATATTATTTCAAAAAATATTACAAATAATTAGGAAGGGCAAATGTACAGACAACATTTTAAAAGTATTAAATTTATTGAAAGATACGCAATTTGAAGATGATATAATACCTACTAAATTATATCCAAAAAATGTAAATGTAGATAAAATAAATGAAATTGAGATTAATAAATTAAAAGAATCAGGTAATAAGACGCTTATTTATAAAGCAGAAGCGTCTAAAACAAATGTTAAAAATATAAGTAAATATGATGTTGAACTAGTTGAAAACTCGCAAATAATTGTAACACGAAATATTGATATATATACAGGTATAGTAAATGGTATGCGCGGTGTTATTAAACATTTACATCACAATTCTGTTATAATTAAAGATAGTGAAGGAAAACTACATAATATATCATATTACAAAGATGTTATTGATAAAAATGATAAAACTTATATTTCTCATATGCCATTAAAAGTGTCGTATGCTTTGTCTATACATAAATCACAAGGTATGACAATTGATGCCTTAGAAATTGATTTAGGTGAAAATATTTTTACTTGCGGACAAGCATATACTGCTTTATCACGTGCAAAAAGTTTAAAAAGCATTAAAATTATTGATGTTTCGAAAAATTCTTTCAAAATTAACCCATATGTTAAAAAGTTTTATTATAATATGCGTATATAATTAATTATAGAAATTATATATAGATTAAATTATATATAGATTAAATTATATATAGATTATATATATATAATGGGAATATATAAATATACAAAAACATGGTTTTTACATTGCGAATTAAAATGTAATTTAATAAATTTTTTGGATAAATCAAAAGAAAATAGAATATTAGAAATTGGTTGCTATGAAGGATTATCTAGTGTATTTTTTGCTGATAATTTTATTGACAATCCGCATTCAAGTTTAACATGCGTTGATCCTTTTTTAACTATTGATAATAATGATCATGGCTACTTTTTACAGAATGGAGAAGAATTAAATTTTGATTACAATATTTCTAATTGTAAAAATACAGATAAAATAACAATACATAAAATTACCTCTGACAATTTTTTTGAAAATAATAATAAAACATATAATTTTATATATATTGATGGTTGTCATGAAATCGAATTTATAAAAAGAGATATGGAAAATTCTTTAAATATTTTAGAGAAAGGAGGTATAATGTGGATGGATGATTATGGAGGAGGCGATGGTATAAATATTAAAAAAACAATGGATTACTTTCTAGAAAAATATAATGGACATTATGAATTAATTAACAAAGGATATCAACTTGCTATAAGAAAACTTTAATAATATTAATAATATTATAAAATAATTAGATATATGAATGAAAATAATTAGAGTAGGAAACTACACAACTGGTTTTAAATATTATAAAAATAAGGTTGAGATAACTAATAGCGATGAAATAGATAAAATTAAATTATTAAAAATACCGCCAGCCTATGATAATGTAACAATTGTAAATAATAAAAAAATAATTGCGTATGGATATGATTCAAAAAATAGGAAACAAGTTATATATAATCCAAAATATATAGCTAAGCAAAATATAATAAAATATAAAAAAATTTCAGGATCTATTAATTTTTTTTCTAAATTAAAAAAAAAAATAGAAAATGATTTAAATAGTAGTGATGAAAAAATTAAGGCTATTGCGGTGATAATTACTCTAATATTTACTTGTGGTTTTCGAATTGGTAATAAAAAATATGAAAAAGAGAATAATTCTGTTGGGCTTACTACTTTGAAATACAAGCATTTGAAATTTGAAAACAATAAAATCTTAATAGATTTTATAGGTAAAAAAGGAGTTCGCAATGTAGCCTATTGTAGTCACAATAAAATATATGAATATCTCAATAATAAATATAAAATATATGCCGCAGACGACTATATATTTAGCTATGGAACTAATAAAATAATAACGTCTAATGATGTTAATGAATATTTAAAAATAATAAGTAATTACTATTCAAAATCTAATAATACCATTATTACAACAAAAGATTTGCGCACATGGAATGCTAATACGCTTTTCCTTGAATATTTAAAAAAAATAAGAAAAGACAGTCAAGGAAAAGATAATAATAGTAAAAAAGATATTAAAAATGCTATTGAGATGGTAGCTGAAAAATTACATAATACATATAGTATATGTAAAAAAAGTTATATAGATCCTGAAATAATTGCGAATGCTGAAAAGCAAATAAATAAAAATTGATTTATAAATATTAATATAAGATTTATATAATATAGAATATAAGATAAAAAAATGGATATCAATATTGTTATTGCTAATCTAAAGGATATGCTCAAAAGTCGCGGAGATGATATTACTTTATTCGAAGAACACGAAGCATCTATAGAGAAGGAAAAATATGATAGCGATGCATGCTGTATTGAGTTTGAAACATCAAACACTACTCTTATTTTTGCCTTGACAAAAAAAACACGAAAAAATATTATTGATGAATTAAAGGATGATGATACAAATATTACAGCATTTGCGAAAAAACATAAGGGGAAACAAAATATTATATTAATATTTAATAATGATTCTGTTTCACTACCTCTTGTATCGCAATTAAATAAATATGATAAATTATTCCAAAAAAATGGTGGAATGCTTCAATATTTTCAAACAAAACAACTTATGTTTAACCCCACAAAACACGAATATGTTCCAGAGCATATTAAATTAAAAGAAGATGAAATTGTTGAATTTATGAAAAAATATATGATACGTAGTAAACTAGATATGTCTAGAATATACCCAAGTGATCCTATCGCAAAATGGTTAGGTTTAAAATATGGAGATATTGTTAAAATTATTCGCTATAATGAAAATAGTGGCGAATCGTTTTACTATAGATCTTGCTTCTAAAATAAAATATATATAGTAATAGAGGATATAATTAAATGAGTACTACACTTACAAATGACTATTTAAACAATTTTGATGATAAATTAAAGACATATAGTAGTATTTTTTTTAAAACAATTAGTACAAAAGATACTTTACTTCCTGAAGTAGACACTATAACTAAACCAGATAAAAATCTAGATATACCTACTGGCTCTAGCACTACTGACTATAATATAGATCAATTTCATAATTTTATAAGAAATATAATAAATTTTAAAATTAAGATTAGTGATGAATTGAAAGTTACTAATAATAATATGGACTTTATAAAAAGAAAAGTAGATGCTACTTTTGATTTTAATGAAAATGTTAGAGATAATATAATTGAAACATTAAAAGTAATAAATGTTTTTGTAGATATATTAGAAGCATATAAAAATTGTATTGAAAATGAAGGTAATACTTTTTTTGATTCAGGGTATAAAAAAGATATAAATATAGATCAAATTCAATTAGTATCAGATACCACTAGAATATATCATAGTAGTAGTATGTTTCCTTCAGACACTACCAAAAATGCTGGCTATATAAGAAATGTAACTATAAGCAATACGCCTACAAGCATATTATATTTATCTATACAAAGTTTTAATATGAATACGTATGAGAATGTATTTGATAAGACTGGTACTATAAATGATATTTCTGCCACTATTTATTCTTCTGCAAAAACTGGTAAAACTGATTTGACTGGCCTTGTTTTAGATAGTACTGCTGATTACAAGAGACAAACATATATTAAGGCAACAACCGATCCTATTGTTAATAAAACTTCATTAACAATTAGAAATAAAGCTCTCGTTACTATATTATTAAAAACATTATTAAGCCTTGATACTGCTTTTCGCAAACAAAGTGTATATGCTCTATATTTTTATTATAAATTCGTACAATTATATTCGTGTCTTATTATTAATGTTTCAAATGTAATGTATGCGAATTATGATAATGATACTATTAAGTGTATAAATATATATAATACAACAATGAGAGAATATGTATCTGAAATAAAGGTAAAAACAGAAGGAACGGGTTATATTGCAACTGTGACCCCAACTATAATTACTTTCGATGGTGGAACCGCTAGCTTTAGTACAACAGCTGGTGGTGCGACCAATACCGGTACTATACCTACAAGTACAGTAATTACCATTTCAACTTGGAATGAAGTGACCACTTTACCAGCATTTGATTTAGGGTCATTTGCTACTCTCTCTATTACTAAATATGAGCCTGCAATAACGAGTACAGGAGGTACTTCTGTCGTATTTAAAGCAAACTATAATCCAATAATAATATACAATAAAGACGTAACTAATAATAATAATATTGATAGATTAACTACTGTTATTAAAAATATTAGCAATGCACTTACAGTTATGAATAATGAAATGTCAAAATATAGTGAAAATAATGATGATAATTCATTTGAATTTACCTCTGCTACTGCTGCTACTGTTACTCTAACTGGCACTGTAATAACAGGCGATAGGGTTACCATTAGTATTACAGATAGTACTAAGGTTTCAATACTAAACAAATATAATTATAGTTATGATTTAATCAATGATTATTGTGTTTATGATAATAAAAATAAATTATATTATAATATATTGGAAATTAACAATTTATATCTTGGTTCGCCTTCTTCATTTGAGATTAAAATTAATGCGGTTTTGGTTAAAGAAGATCTTAATCACGACGCGAGTGCTGTATTATTTAAAAATAATGATGGGGCGCTTGTATTAACTGGTGGTACTATTACTAATTCAACTGGAAAATTCCTTGATATTAGAAAAAAAGATATTAATGCATTTAAGGATGAATATGATAAAAATAAAAATAAAATTTATAATTTAAATACAGAAATTGGTTTAAATACTAATAAAGTGCAACGTCAAAAAAATTTATATGATAACCAATATAATAAAAATGTATTTTTGACACGTCAAATATTAATATATAATATAATTATTTCTATTATCGTATTAATATTGATATTTATTAATTTAATGAAGCTTGATAAGCAACTAGCAAAAACTATCTCTCTTGGTTGCTTTGGTGCTATAATATTATTATTTGTTATATACATAACATCAAATATAACATATATAGAGACATTTAACGGTTCTGAAACAGATACTACATCAATATTACACAGTTTAACTAAAACTTATTATGATAAAAGTTCCTTAAATAGTAATACATATAATGCTAATAAAATAAAAGTTTTAAATATTGAAATCAATAACTTGAATAAAAAATTTATAAGTTATTTTGAAAAAATAATCATAACTATTCCATCAGCAGATAGCGTTGACTTTTATAGGGAAATTAAGGATAACTCAAATTCAGAAATAGATAACAAAAGCTATATTTCTAAATTATTAAAATTTAATAATTCACAAGGTAATAATAATATGGACGCAATAAAATATGAGATAGAAAATAATAAATTATATATTTTAACTTTGCTAATATCTTCAATTATATTCATAGGATTTTATAATATGTATATAAACTATAATATTAGTGAAAAATATATATCATTAATTGTATTTATATGTATAATAATATTTATTATAATTAGCGCTTATTATATAATAAATTCTAATAAAAGAGTTAGAACCGTATATAAGCACAAATATTGGGGCCCTGAAACTTCAAAAAACTTCGAACAATAATAAATTTATTACTTAATATTTATTTTTTCATAAATTATATAAAAAAGTATAACTTATATATCTTTAATGACTACTAAAAAAAATAAAGACAGCAAAGACAATAAAGACAATAAAGACAATGATGAATACGATGACGATTATGACGATTATGACGATTATGACGATTATGACGAAGACGATGACAAAGATGATGAAGATGATGATGAAGATGATGAAGATGATGAAGATGAATACGATGATGAAGATGATGAAGATGATGAAGATGATGAAGATGATGAAGATGATGAAAAGGTCCCTTCAGGAGGGTATTTTAATAAATATGATGAAGAAAATAAGAAACAGAATGTATTTTTAATATTAAAAAGGCTACCAAAAAAAAATAAACTTATAAAAAAAATAAAATATAATTTTTACAAAAAATATAACAGTAATGAAAAAAGGTATTTTGATTCATTATCAAAGAAAGAAAGAAACAATGTACTAATGTTAGAGGAAAAACTATCATTAAATAAAAATATTATTACTATTCCTATGCGTTTTAAGATTTTAGAATTAGATATTAACGAAAGAACTAAGAAAAGCATAATATTTAAACTGGAATGTATAAATCGTATGTCATCTGCGTCTGGTGAATATCACAAAATAAATAATTGGTTAAATATATTAAATGAGATACCATTTAATAAATATTATAATATACCAATAAAAAATACTGATGGAAATGATAAAATATGCTCATTTCTAATGAGCATCCGCGAAAGAATGAATAGCCAAATATATGGACATAAAGATGCGAAGGAACAGATTATACGCGTATTAGCACAATTAATATCATTTCCTAAGGCATATGGATATATAATTGGGATACAAGGTTCTGCCGGAATTGGGAAAACAAAATTAATTAAGGAAGGAATTTGTAATGCTCTTAATTATCCAAACGCATTTATATCATTAAGCGGAACTGATGATTCATCATTCTTAAAAGGTCATTCATACACTTATGAGGGGGCAACATATGGGAAAATATGCGAATCTCTTATAAAAACAGGAATTATGAATCCTCTTTTATTATTTGATGAATTAGATAAGGTATCAGATACATATAAAGGGCAAGAAATTATAAATACGTTAATTCATATTACAGACCCTGTTCAGAATGATAAATTTAATGATAGATATTTTGAAGAAATAGATTTAGATATATCACGTTCTATGATAGTATTTACTTTTAATGATGAAAAACTAATTAATCCTATTTTAAGAGATAGAATGATAGTAATAAATGTGAAAGGATATAACAATCAAGAAAAAATAGTATTAGCAAGAGACTATCTAATACCAGAGATATTAAAGCAATACAATATGAAAAAAGGAGATATAATATTTAGCGACGATGTACTAACTCATATAATAAATAATATTGAACGCGAGGAAGGTGTGCGAAATTTAAAAAGAGCAATTAATAATATAATATCATGGATTAATATGATGATGTATGTATCTATTGATAATGTATCAATCAATATACCATACGAAATAAATACAAAATTTTATGACAAATATGGTAGCAATAATAATATTATTAGAAAAGATATATTACATTCAATATACCTATAAAAAAATTTATCTATAGTATTTATAAGTAGGTGTGGTTTATTATATAAATGAGTATAAAATGTAATAATACTATTGATAAAGCAACAGATTGTAGTAAGTTTATATTTTTTGGCTGCTGGAATAATATAAACTGCAAAAGCGAATATATATATCGTAATGTAGTTTTAGATTATATTAATAAAAATGAGAAAGATATAAAACAATTATATATAGCTGGTGATAATTGGTATACTAATAAAAAGAAAATTAACGAAGAAGAATTTAAATTATATTTTACAGAAGTATTGCGCACAGGATATGATAAATTATATAGAATGAACAAGGATATATATATAGCTGTTGGGAATCATGATATAGATACTGATACAAAAGATAAAACAAGCAAAGCTAGCAAAGCTAGTGTACCTAGTGTACCTAGTAAAGCTAAAAGCACTAGCCCAGTTATATCATTACTTGAAGACAATTTAAAGAAGGATTGCAATATTAATACACAAAAATATTATTTACAAAAAATTAAAAATGCGGTTGATACAAATAACTATGATGAAATTAGTTCACCTACCCTTGAGCAATTGCGTGATATGAATGATGAATTAACAGAAGCAAAACTATGTGAAAATGGAATATATATATATATAGATAATATTGGCGTACGATATAATAAAAATAATATAATAATAATAATAAATACAAATTTATTTGAAGATTATGACATAGGAATAGCATATTTAGAAGATATTAAGAGAATAATTAAGGATGTAGAGGGAACTATGGGAAGGAAAAGTAGTATAGAGCAAATATTTGTAATGGGCCATATACCTTTATTTACTTATAAAAAAGATGTCATCGCGATACATGAAATTAATAAAAAAAAGAAAGGGTATAGAAAAATAATTGTTGAATTATACAATATTTTAGTTAATTCTAATATTATATATTTATGCGCTGATACTCATAACTTTAGCATAATGAAAATAAAACATGATGGTAAAGTATTAATACAGATAACCGCAGGAACAGGAGGAGCTGATCCAGATTTAATTAAGGGTAATTATGCTATAACGCCAATTAAATCTGCTTTGCCAATTATTATAGATAGAGAAGAAGAGCTAATATTTGAAATTACAGCATATGCTTTAAATTCATATGGGTATGTTAGCATAGATATATACAAGACATATATAGATGTATTATATAAACAAATTATAACAGATAAGAAAGAATTAGCTCCGTCTACATATGTAATGAAGATGCGTTCTTTATCAGCTCCAAATAATAATATAAATGATGGTGTATCAGATAAAGCAAATATCCCTCACAAAGGCTCTTTATCTACATCAAGAGCATCTACACAAATTAATAAAAAACAAGGTAAAATTAATAAAATAAATTATAAAATAATAAGAGATGATGTTAATGGAATGGATGTAAAGTATATAAATAAGATTATTGAAAAAAGTAATTTTGTAAATAATCCTATATACAAAAACAAAATTATATGTAAAAATATTAAAACAAATCCCAAAGGTTATATTACAGACTTTGCGAATGAATTATTTTGCTTTAAGAAAGATATTAAGAAAGAAAAGGCATAGGAAAGATATAATATTTATCATTTACTATAAAAAAATAAAACTATAATAATAAAGAGAGTGTATTATATACATAAATGATTTATATATTATCATTATTATCATTATTATTTATTATTATAACATATGGGATATATCTAGCATATTTATTTTATAATAATTTTGGTAAAGATGAAAACTCATATTTTATAAATATAACTGGGAAAGATGAAAAAGATCACATATATTTTATGACATATAAAGAGACTTCTACATTTTTAACAAATGACAATGATAGATATGTTCGCAATATGACAGAATTAGATTTACACGCAAGAAATGTAAAAACACATATGGAATATATCAATAATATTGGAGATACAGCAATTTCTTTTACAGATGAGGAAAAAGAATTATTGATAACTTGCACAAATAATGCTGATAAATATTTGAAAATGGAAGAATTTAAAGAACTAAAATATGGTAAATATATAAATGGTTATGATTTGGCTAATATTAAATGGGTATTTGCGAACACGTATGCTAATCGTTTTAATAATATAATAAAAGAGAACGAAGAAGGACTTCCACATACACGAGAAAATATAATATTTGTATCTAAAAATGTTTTAAAATACGATGAGTTAAATTTAACAAATACTTTAATACATGAAAAAATTCACATATATCAACGATATAATTCAAAATTATTTGATAATATAATTAGAGAAATGGGTTTATTAGAATTAGATAGAAAATCATTTAAATATACTAAATATATCCGTTCAAATCCTGATACAAATAATAAGATTTATTATGATAATGTTGATAATAATATTGATAATAATAATATAATGGTATATATGTATAGAAATGATAGTCCAATTGGTATTAATGATGTCATACATAATAATTTTTCAAGAGAACACCCTTATGAAAAGATAGCATATGAAATAGCCGAAAATTTTTATAAGAATAATAAAAATAAATATATAAATATATAAATATCTATTAGATTTAGAAGAATGGAAGAAGTTATTAAGCAAGCACCTAATAATATGTTGTTAGAAGACATTGAAATAATATTTAAGAAGAACAATGAAAATGTTCTAGATACATTATTTGATTTATGGAATATTGATGTAAAAAAAACAACTGATATTATAACAGAAGAAGCGACGGAAGCAGACGCAGATAACAATGATAATGATATTAATCTTGATTTAATAGACCCAGTAAATAAATGGGCTAATATAAGGAACATATGTGATGCTCATGACATAGAAATGCAATCGCTATTAAAAGGATTAAGGAAACAATAATAAATAACAACTACTAATTTTTATATATTTATTTATATATATTTATTTATATATATTAATATATATAAATAATGACTATTATTAAAACATACGAACTTTATGAATTGACAGCTATAGTTGCTGAAGTATTTCCTCCAATACCATGCGAGGGATGGTATTGTGAATATGGTGTTTCGTCATTGAGCGAATTTTATAGATTGTCAAATGGTCTTATGTCAGGAAATAGTTATGCTTTTAAAACATTTAAAAATATTGGAAAAGGGAATAAATATGGAGATGAATATGGCAATTTTGATTCTATGTCACCTTCTCAATTTTTATATTATAACAATAACAAGAAAGAATATTAATTAATATCCTTTATATAATTAGATTTAATAATATTATAAATGTTTCAAAATTTTGAATTAGAAATATTTATAATGATATTATTATTATTAATAATAATATCTATGATACCATTAATAGAATTGAAATATCAAAGTGATCTATATGAAAATATAGAGACATTTAATAAATATTGTTTAAATAATGATATTAATTTAATAAATGAGTTGGATGTAAAAAATTCATATATGTGGAATATTTCATCATATATATATGATATTGATAATTTATCAAATTTTTTCTATGATATAAAGAGCGAGAATGTAAATGATTATAGGGGTTTTAATCGCAATGAAAGTATTAGTATGATTAATGGTAAATCAATAAATAATATTATGAAAATATATAATAATTATTTAAATATGTCATTAGGACTTTTTCTATTTCTAATTATATTTGCGATTAGTCAAATATGTGTATATCCATATATATCTAATTTTGATATATGCTTAAATGGCGATAATACTATAGAAAATAGTTTTAGATATTACTTATATAATTTATTTACATATATATTGATATTTATAATATTTTTTTCTATAATTTTAAAGAAATTAACTGAGTTATATGCTGATACAGATACATATAAATATATAATGTTAATGATAGAGCTAGATATTCTTTTAAAAGAAAATAAATCAGTAAATTCTGATATAACAAATATAATTAAAAAGCACTCTAAATATAAAATAAATGATATAGCATACGCTACATTAAATAATAGCGCTGTTATAAATGATATTCAAAATTATTATAACAAAGATAATACTATAAAGTATGAAAATACTAAAAAATACAGGATAACATTAGAAAATATTGATAAAATTGAATATTATAATAGCGAGGAGGCAAAAAATAAGGTAAAAAATAAAATAGATGACATTTTCAGATTTATTTATGTTTATATTTTTTTATTAATAGTGCCATTATATATACTTTCAATTTCGCTTCAAGGGAACTATATATATTTACTAATGTTAATTATATCGCTATTATTAATAAGCATATCATTTTACAATACTTACAATACATTACATAATTAAATATGTTAATATCTTACAATATCTTACAATATCTTACAATATCTTTTTTTCTTTATAAGGTTTAAAGTAAAAAATTATAAATTATGATTACTTCTACTATAAATCTTACAATTTTTATAATTATGATTATAATATATTTAAATGAGATGAAAAATATATCTATGTTTATCTTTAATTTTAATTATATTAAAGATTTTTCAAAAATAATAATGGAGCAAAAATGTAATAATATCTATTGCGAGGCAGAAACGGATAGATATAATATAGCAAAAAATAGTTATAAATTATTGCTTCCAAATGATATTTTCAATTCAAAAACTTACATTATATTTGTATTTATATTATCAATATTAATATATATATATTATTACTATAAATTAATTAGTGATATATTAGAATTAGATAAGAATAATATATTAAAATATATAGCACAAATTATGCTACAAATTGGATTATTCGCTATTATACTTGGAATGATAATTGCCAGATATGTTCCAACTGAAGATGAAGGTTATTTAAATTATTTTAAGAATATAGATGATAGAATATATATCCCTGTGGGAGTATTGTTAATTGGATTACCAATACTTGGATTATTAATATTTTCAATTAAAACGGGAAATAAACATAAAACTACTTACATTATAATTCCATGTTTTATGTTATCATTTATATTACTATTAAACTTACTTAATATGGTATTAACATTTAAGAATAATACTAAACCAATATTAAAAACAAAGGAATTATTATGGTCTCTTAATAATTCCTTAACATTTGTAATTAACACAGAAGAAGCATTATTATTAACAGCAGCAAAAGCACCAGTAGCAGTAGCACCAGTAGCAGCAACACCAGCAGCAGTAGCACCAGTAGCAGCAACACCAGCAGCAACACCAGCAGCAGCAGCAACAGCAGCAAACGTTGATATAACAACTGAAAAAACAACAATTACTGATTTGAAAAATAAACTAACAAAAGGCAACATAAAAACCAAAGAAAATATACAATATGTACTAAATATGTTAAATGCGTATAGTGAATTATTAAAAATTAAAGCGTATAGTGAATTATTAAAAATTAAAAATAAAGAGAAAGATTTAAATGATACAAATAAAGCTTATATAAATAAATTAAAAACTATAATTGATGAAAATAAAAAAAAATTTGATAAAAGTGATGTTAGATATGATATATCAGAAATATCTTTAATATATGATAAGGAGGTAAAAATACCTAATTATTATAATGACGCAGACCACCGTAACAATGCCAACTCATATAATGATGAATATAAATATACAGCGGATATATCATATGATAATCTAAATTTATTTTATGAAAAATATTGGAATATTAATGATAAAATAAATGGAGGAATACCACAATTTTTATTGGAATATTCATATTTCACACCTCCCCTGTTTTTTGGTGATAAGCCTAACCTGTATAAAATTTTAATATTAGTTATAGTATTTATAGTTACAGTTATAGTTGTATATATATCTAAATATTTTGAAAATATTGAATTGTTTGTATATATATCTAAATATTTTGAAAATATTGAATTGTCAGAATTATATAATATATTATTACCATTAATTACATTTGCTATTTTAATCATATATATAATAATATTTATTTGTTTTAATACATGGTTTAATAAATATGTAGTTTATAAATGTTTAGATTGTAGTTATAAAAGGTCATTAAATAAATTAAATAACATTGTAACGCCATACATAAGACTTTACGATAATAAAATTATTAAGGGAAACAAAAATTATACACATCATTATATTATTTCAAATGTATTTTATTCAATATTGTGCGGTTATATTAAATTAAATAATGATGTAAAAGTTAATATTAATAGTATTCCCATAAATGAGAACAAAGATAACAAAGAATATTATGATGTTCCTAAAATAAAATCAAATAATTTAAAATTTGGTAGCATGAATAGCAATATTTTAAACAATGATAATGAATTTAGAGAATATTACAAGGATAAGTTTAATAAGGATGTATACAATACTAACTATACTGTTGACCATGCAAACTCAGTATACAATGTATTTCCGCATATTTTTGGTAGCACGCTTGGAAATAGTATTGTAAACGATGAAAATATTAACACATATTTTGAAACTATCATTAACAAAAGTAATATTACAAAGATTTTTAAAATAATAAAAAGATGTTTAATTTTATTTGAGGAGAATAAATTTAATAATAATTTAATTTATTATAATGACATGAAGATAAATGAATTTAATAATTTTAAATTTTATAAAGATAATGATAGTAATAAGATAATACCTTATAAATTTATATTAAAATTAACTACATATAAAGATTTTGAAGATTTTATTAAATTACTACCACCAGATGTAAATAATAAAATTGACGCGATTGATGATAATACTGTTTCCACAGTATTAAATGATAATAATGACATAAGTCAAGCTTCAGATATGGAAAAAGAGCAAGACAATTATTTAATAAAGATTATTGCGAAATATTTATTAATTATAGGGCATATAAATATTAATAGTATTGAATATAAGAAAGTAAATAATGATGCTACAGACGCAATAAAGAATGAATTGGACAAAGGAAAAAAAATAATATTGAGTAATGAGTTGAACATAAAATTAAAAAATATATATGAATTAAAAACATCTAATTTATATAAATTTTTTTCAAATACATTATACAAAGATACATATGAAATAAATGACACATTTAAATATATAAATAAAAATTTAATAATAACAAAAGAAGAATACAGAAATTTAACATATATATATAATTTTTTGGAAACAAAATATGTTTCTATATCATCTAATGATAATAATAATTATTTAGCAAATATCATAAAGGGTATTAATAATAAAATAAACAATGATGATAAAATCTTCATTAATAACAATAAAAATGCTCAATATATATTTCGTGATAAAATAAATGAAATAGATAATCCGAAAATATATGAAGATGATCAAGAAATTTTAAATGTTGCCAATAATGTATCTACAAATGATTTTGCGGGCGCTTATGTAGTTAATATGTTAATATTAATAATATATTATTTTTTTATATTAAAAAAATAATATATTATTAATAATAAATAATCTTTTTAACTATTAAATATAGATATACTATAATGAGTAAAGATTGCGAGAGTACAGATTGTCAAAAAAGTTATGATCTTATTGGTAAAATAAGTGAGTTTTTACATACAGATATGTATATGTTAGAGTATAAAGATATTAATAAGAATAGCGAAAATGTTGATAGAATTAAAATATTATATAGTAAATTTTTTCAACCATATAATATTGATAAAGGTGAAAAGATAGATATTCATACAAATGGAAAATATTATGACATTTTTGGAATAATACCATTGGAATTACTTCCAGCTTCATATATACCTTTTAATTATAAAAATTATGAAATGAACTTAGATAGGTTATCAAAAGGTGATATATTTACAGAGACTGATTATCAAAGAATATTTTTTGATTATAATAAATACCCTGATCCTAATAATAAAGATTATATTAGTGAAGAAGATTTGAAAAAATATTTAGAATATTGTTTAAAAAATAAATTAAATAATCCTAAATCAATATTTAATGCGTATAATACAAATACGATTGCTATTTTAGTATGTATATTATGGTTTTTTATTATTGTACTAGCATTAAATATATTATTTTACTATTATAGAGATATATATTCATATATTCTATTATTTACAACAATACTGATAATATTAATGGCGATCATTTGGAAAATGATTTATATACTAAATGTGAATTAATGCTAATTAATGTGAATTAATGTTAAATAATATAATTTATTATCTATAATACGAATAAGGAAGTATAATATAATGTATGAAGAAAATGAAAAATCAATTTTTAATTATAATATGTTATTTAACAAGATTAATAGCGATAATCTAGATGAAAAGATTGATTATAATACAAATTTAATTAGTGATATTAATTTACAAAACTTTGATATAAAAAGATATGAATATTATACAAACCTATTATATATATATAATAAAGACCCCGCAACATTATATAATTTATTGAAAAAATATTATAATATTAAAAACTTTAAATCAAAAGAAAGAAAAATAATAAAATACATATCTAATTATGCTAGATTGCTAAAATATAATCCTGATCAGGAGGATACTAATCCTTCTAGCGCGAATAAAGACGATGTTACCAATGTTAGAGAAAAATTATTAACCAATGCACTTCCATCATCTCATACAACAGGAGGAGCATTAGAAAAATATAAAAAGTTGATAACAGAATTATCAACAAAAATACCTACAAAAAAAAAAAGAGATGATGCTGTTGATGTAAAAAATGGTTATACTGAAAAAGGTTCTTTTGTTACTGATGTTGTAAAAAAAAATACCAACGCAGAGGTTGCTACTGATGGACTGGCTGCTCCTAATCCTCGTCCTACTGCTGCTGCTCCGGTTGTTCCGGTTGATCCGGTTGATCCGGTTGATGATGCTGCTGATGATGCTGCTGCTGATGCTGATGCTGCTGCTGCTGCTGCTGATGCTGATGCTGCTGCTGCTGCTGCTGCTGCTGCTGCTGATGCTGATGCTGATGCTCCGGTTGATGATGCTGCTGACGAGCGTGCTGCTATTATGCCTGCTGCCGTGCTTGATGATGTGCCTGTTGCTGCTGATGCGGATGTTGATATTGCTACTACAGAAGTTTTAATAGAAGATATCCCCCTTCCGTCGCAGACGCAGTCATTCGATAAAAGATTATTAAAAATGGCGATGAAACATTTAAAAAATTTAACAACAAATAAACAACCACAGCAGCATCCGCAGATCGAAAAAAAATTTAAAAAAGACGAACTCATCACACTAAACGAATATTTTACGATTGTAAGTAGCTATTTTACATCTTTTAAATTTAGAAAAGATGAATTAATTTATGAAATTTACTATCCATTTAATATTACAGATATTAAAGAAATAGTAAAATTTCCTACTACATTTCAAAGAGATTTTGATAATTTTATTGAATTATTAAAATCGCATACTATTGATTTGTTTTTGAATTACAATATTAGTTCAAGTAATAAAAAAATATTTGAGATAAATATTAAATATAAAGATTTTAATGAATTTTTATATTTGCTAAATGATAAGCTAAGAAAATTATTAAAATTTATTACAGATAATAATTTAGCTGAAAAACAGTTTTTAAAAATAAATACAAATTTTGCTCAAATATATCATTTGATTGATGATTTAAGCCAATATCTTCATGCAATTTTAACTAACGCTTCCTTATATAATAAAGAAAATAGTAATGGAAAAATATTATTAAAAATTAGAACCTTTATATTAGGATTTATTTATATTATTGATCAAGACAAATATAAATCAATATTAACTGATTTTAATCGTCCCGAACAAAATATATACTTAGGTGGTAATTTAAATGACAAATTAAAAATTAAATATTTAGATACAAAAAAATATAAAGAATTAAAAAAAACAAAAACAGAAGGTGAAATAGATGAACTAGAAACATATAAAGAAAATCAAAACTACGATGATGACGATGATATGAATAAGATAGGGCAATTATCTATTGATATTGATAATTATTATGATTCAACAAAAGATAAAAAAAGCAAGGATAAGTTTATTATTCAACAAATAAATAATTTTGAAAATGACCCTAAAAATCCTCTTGAAGAACTAGCAATAACATTTGATGACAGAATAGTATTTATTATAGTAACTTTTTTTATTAGATATATAACTATAATCATGGTTCAATGGTGTATAGATATTAATATTATTAAAACATTTTATGAAGGCTTTATATATTATGCCATTATATATATAATAATATTTTGGTTTATTGTATTATTTATTAATATAGATAACAGTTTTGATGTTAAGTATATGAATTTTAATGGAATTATAAATTCTATAAGAACATTATTTTACTACTTTTATATGGGAACAAATGGAATAACAAGATTGTTAATTCATACATCATTAATAATATTATTGATAATAATTCCAATAATATTAAATATTAAAAATAAAACAGAATTCAAAGACGAAAATGAAGATGAAGATGTTAAGATATTAAATTATGATGAGAGAAAGCAATTATCAAAAACATTATCATTATTTACTATGTTTATATGGTTATTTACAAGTATAATCGCAACAAAATTTTAATATATATATCTCTAATTATTTTAGAAGGATACTATATAAAGTAAATGAATGATAACCTACGCTATATATCATTACAATATATTAAAGGATATAATTATGAGAAAATAACATGTTTTCATTCTAAAGATATAAAAACAATAAAAGAAATTTTAAATCTTACTCTTCCTGATATAATAGAAAATTATAAATTATTAGAAAAAATATTAAAAAAAGAGAAACATGAAATTGGTGAAAGTTTATTAGAAGATTTAATTAATTATATTAGTTTAAAAGATTTAAAAGAAGATATTGAAGGTGCAATTAAAAAACTAACTGATGAAGCATCTAAAGAAAATAATGATAATTTCGAAAAGTCAATAAAAATATTTAAGAAATATTTATATATATGTGAAAATAATATAAAGAAATATGAAAGGATATTTGATTATAATGAGATTGGTAATATAGATGAAGCATTCATGATAGAATCATATTCAAAATTTTTAAAAAAATTACATAAATTAAAACAAAATTTGGAAACTAAAGATACTGAAAAAATAAAGCGAGCGTTAATAAATTCTCTTGATCAATTTTTCAATCTACATGGTTTTAATAGTCCTGATAAAATTGATAATCAAGCTGAAATTGATTATATAGTTGATCGTATTTTTAATTATACTTAGTATATAAATTATTTATTTTTACTAGTAATTATAAGTTTAATTATAATTATAAAAAAATATAATACTATTATCACTAATGATACTAGTGATAAATTAATTAGAATAGGCAAGACCACCCATGCCTGATAGGATACGTAGAACATTGTAATTAACCGCATATACACTAATATTTCCAGTTATACTTGACGCGACAGATAATGTTGCGGTATCTATACGAGACATATTAAGGGTTCCACTAGGTTGATGTTCTTCAGGTTTGATGGCGAAAGAATAAACATTGATACCTTCGTGGAATTTGTCAGGAGTAATTTCATGATGTTGGTAAGGTTGTACAATACCAAAATATTCTCCTGAACGAGGAGCCATACGATCGTTGCCATTAAGCATTATTTTACAATTAGTTATAGGATTGGTGGAGTCAAGACCGTCATTAATAAAAGAAGAAGATTGCGGAGCACATGAGGAGAAATTATTCCAATATATACCAGAACCTTCGCTATTATGAACAGTCCATATTAATTCTTTGCATGGATGATTAAAATTCATTCTTATACTTTTCATACTATCACCCTTTGTTATAGATTCAGTTCCAGTAAATTGAAGTTGTTCTATTAAATATTCATGCGATAGTTGGGCAAATCGTCGGCGTTCATCAGTATCAAGGAATATATAATCAACCCATAGAGTTGGTGATGTTAATGATATTTGGCCCGCAGCTGTTGTTGAGAACTTATTAGCAGTAATACTATTATTTTGCCCTCCTAAAACTACTGTAGAAGTAGCACCGTTCCCTATACTCACACTATTAATAGTAGGGACAGCTGTATAACCAGTACCTGGGTTTGTAATTGTGTAGCCAGTTATCACGCCGCCTGCTCCAACAATTACTGACGCAGCAGCCAAACCACTTGAAAATGTAACTACCGATGAAGCTGAATAACCAGTACCACCTGCTGTAACAACTATATTTGTTACACCTCCTGCTGATAATTCTTCTTCATAAGTAAAGTTAGTAGAAGTATTATCTTTCATATTTGATTCAGATTCATATTCGATATTAATTTTAACTTCATGATATTGAAGTGCTATTAAAGGGAGTGCGAGGCCAACATTACGGCAAAACCAAAACTCTAAGGGAACATAAAGTTCATATGATTGTCCCATATTAAGTTTTGTACATATATTTCGCGGATTAGCTCCAACCATAGTATTATATCCTTCACGTTTTCCAACAGGAAGTGAAAGTTCATTCCATATATATAGCCATTCTGAATAATGTTTGTCAATTCGTTGACCACCTATTTCAAGTTCTACAGTTTTTAATAATTTTTGACCAAAGTTAGGAACAAGTGCTACAGTAGCAGTATCTGCTTTAATTTTACAATAGAAATATACACGATGAATTAAATCACCATTACGAGTTATTTGAAAACTCGCACGGGAACCAAAGGTATTGCCACCTGTGGGGGTTTGTACAATTGCTTCAATCGCGAAGTTAGTATGACGACGATATACTACTTTAAAAAAGGTAATTTGAGGATTACCAGTTAAATAAACATCCTGTGCTCCATAAGCTACTAATTGAAGAAGACCACCACCCATTTACGCTATATTCTTTATACTATTAGAGGAGAAAAAAAAAAGG
>Ga0114969_10000920_pt1 | contig 25044 bp, 22 predicted proteins | sample M_130807_MF_Meta_FD_87316 | JGI IMG/M metagenome (GOLD analysis project Ga0114969, IMG submission 87316) | Freshwater microbial communities from Lake Montjoie, Canada to study carbon cycling - M_130807_MF_MetaG | ecosystem: Environmental > Aquatic > Freshwater > Lake | place: Lake Montjoie...
AAAATACAAGGTTGTGTAAAAAATACAAGGTTGTGTAAAAAATACAAGGTTGTGTAAAAAATACAAGGTTGTGTAAAAATACAAGGTTGTGTAAAACCCACACACGCCTATAAAGTGGGGTAGGTGATGATGTTTATATCATACTCCAATTATCGTGATTAAAGGGTGCCATTTCAATCTCATTAATTTTTGTTTTCCAATAACTAACTCTTTTATCAAAATTTAATTCTTTCATATCTTTATGATAAAACGGTTTTTGTCGCATCCGATCGGCCTCTTCAGGTGTAATGGAAGGTTTTGAACCATAACAGTTAATTCCATATTTCATTTTAGCATCGTTGATGTACCCTCCATTCAGACCAGGGCGTCCGCAGTCCTGTTCGTGTCCTTTAATGCGCTGTAATCGGTCCCATTTCTCTCTTTGCGTTGGAAACAATGCCATTTGGTCTTTTGACCAACCATAGGTGCACCAGTCTGCACCTTTATCATATGCATCCTTCAACTCATCAAACGATGCTAGGCGTGCATTGTGTGCTTTACATATTTCCGTTGCATCCTGGTATGTATATTTATTATCAGGTAAATGAAACACTTGGTCTTTTAACATTAGTTTAACCGTTGAACCGTCGTCTTCATATACTGGTTCCGGATAATAACCCAGCCAATGTTTTATCGTTTCTATCATATCAATCCCAAAAATATAAGTGAGACCATTCAATAATAACATTGCAATAAATAAAATCCACAAAGAGGTTTCAAAAATGACTTTTACAAACGACGCATTTCCGTTTTCATTGTTTCCTAAAGACGAAAACAAATAATAATAAATAATAATTAACGCAATAACCCCGATTAATAACATGGGTTCTGTTCCAATATATTTATTTTGTATTCTATCTTCAAATTTATCAATCATTCGTTGTTGTGGTTGTTCCATATGTATATATTATTTATGTTATATTTTTTTTACGATAAAAGAGACAATACGATTGAGGAGAGATAACATCTTGTTTATTCATTTCATTAACGGAGGTATCATTAAAGATATACCATTTTCCATTTGCATTTTTAATGTATGCAGTATAATGCCCACCACGCGAACTACCACCATGATTACATACCGCGTATAAATCATAAACATACGAAGCGGGGTTGTATCCTTTGACATACTTTGAAAAATCCACATTATCAAGCGGAATATCAATTCGTCCATGATTTTTATTTAAGTTTGTGGTATTCCAGCGTTTTAAATCAATAATCAATACCTTCGGTAAACTCCAGAAACTTATTTTACGTTGAACATCTTCGGTTTGTTTGGTTTCATCATTAAACCATGCATTTTTGTTTGCGTGTGATAATACTTCTGCTTCACAATAAAGGTCAAAACAATCATAGAGCGATACGGTGTCCTGTGCTGGTATAGATAAACTCAATACCGAAAATGGTTCGGGTCTAGCACTTAAGGTTTTATTTGTCGTATTTGAAATAATTTCTGACACATGAATACCGTAAAATATGTTTAAAATTTCCGAATACTCTTTTTTATACATATTTTGCATCATTGTATAGCATGTTACGGCTAGTTTATCGGTTTCATTTTGTAAATTTCCATTAATCACCATATCAACCTCGCGTGATAAAGCATTATGAAATGAATCTATCATGAATAAGAGAAATTCTTGGACATCATTTTGGTCATAACCGGTAAAAATATCACGTTTCTTGATTTGAGCAATTTTTCTTATATTTTTTACAAATCCGTTTGGCGCAACGGTGCAATTTGTGCTCCACAATAATTCGCGTAATTTATCCCATTCCAATAAAATAATTGAATCCGCTACTTTTTTTAGCCGTTTTTTATACTCACCGCCATTTAAAAAATCATTAAATTCATACGTATGCGATAATACCTGCATACATGAATTTAAATAACAACTGTTTCCTAGATTTGCTAGACCAGATAAGCCACGATTTGCATATTTATTCATTTATGAACTATGTAGTTTATATAGTTGGTGTTATTTATTTATATTTTAATTCTATAATATATAATGTCGTCGTCGTCGCATGCTAGATTGAAAAACAAACCTAAAATTCCGAGTAAATTAAGAACGGTTGTTACCGCAAAATCATCAAAACCAAAGAGTAACTCCTCGTCTTCTAGGTCGTCCCCGCCTCCGCCGCCCCCTTTGCCGCCGCAACCGAGTTTTACCTCTACGAATCCGAATCCCAAAAAAAAAAAAGAATCTTATATTAGTACAGGTAAACGTTTAATCTTTTCTAAAGATAATCCAAATGGGTTTCTTGAATATAAAAACACTGATGACATTCTCATTCTTATGTATGAGATTATAAATAAGGACGGAAAAACAAGAGAACATAAAATCACGTATGTTACTCCTGCGAGTGAGATTAAAAAAATTAAAGAAAATAATAAAAAAATGCTTAAAGAAATGGGTATTCTGACACATCACCAGTATACAATTCCAACGGGAGGCAAGAAAACGCATAAGCATCGTAAAGGTAAAAAATATTACAAAAAGAGAACACTACGTAAACGCAAGTAACTAATTAATGTAGGTTAAACGATGCTTTATGCTTTATGCTTTATGCTTTATGCTTTCGCCGTAAAGAATGCATGAATGGCTGTATCTCCATTTTTCATATTATTTGTGTGCCTTAAATAAGGGTCAAATAATAGCGCTTTTACTTCTTTGTTACGCAGCGACGTTTCTTTGTCTTTATATTTTTCAGGGTCAGGGTATTCCTTATGTAGTTTATCCAATGCAGCCTTCCAAGAACGCAGCGTATGCCCCTTCTTTTTTTTGAAATCTTTCATTTGTTCCAACACCAAGGCAAAGACTTGTTGCACCGGTTTCATAATTTGGTTTGTAATATAAAACGAATAATTGATTTTCAGGTTATTTTCTTTAATGTAAGAAGGCGTTTCAATGCGTTCGCCTTGCAATGCCTTTTTATTCGGATTTTCAATATACACAAACGGAACTCGGTCACCCACACTGGGTTTATTGCCTGGATCACGGCGACCAATTCTATCCGCCAATACTTTATGCGCAATTTGTTGAGGGTTTTTATACCCTGACCGTAACGATTTTGTAATAACCAATTTATCTATACCGTATTTTTCTTCTACCATATTTTGTAATGATTCTTTTAAAAAGGTTGCTGCATCCTCAATATTATGACTTTTCATCAAAATATCAATAATGCCACCATACACATCTTTTACAATAGGCGCATTATCACGCCGTTTCAATACAATCCCCATTGATTTGCGTTTTCCTTTATTGGGATTATGTTCATAAAGCATTCCAACATAACGTTTCTTTGAGAGTAGGCAAAAGGGCAAGAAGGTTTTCTCATACTCTAGGTCATGTGGATCTTTTAAAAACATGGAGGCCAACTCACCGGCTTGTTTCGCCAATTCAATCGTAATTTCTAATGCCTTTTTCCCAATAATAGGCGTTCCGTCCAACTCTTCCAGATTAAACCGAAAGAAGACCGAATCCGTATCACCATACACATATTCGGCCCGAGTGCGAACTTTGCCGTGATTGGTGGTATCAACGACTTCATTTGCATAGGCTTCTTCAATCACGCGTTTGCCATAGGTTAATAATTTCCGACCAATTGCAGTTGTAGACGCTGCACAATCTTTTTCATAAAATGAACTGGTTTTTGCGCCCGTTTGACCATACAGCGAATTTGCCGTGACTTTAATACTCAACTGCCGCTTATCTAAAATATTTTTCATAAATTCATCGGGTTCGGTCTTAATACGTTCACGCGTTGATTTGCGTGCGGCTAACAATTCTTTTAAAATAGCCGGCATAATTGCATGCGCTGTTTCGCCAGTCTCCTTATTTGTGGGGTATTGCGCAAATCGGCACACCTTATAACCCACCTTTACTTTTTCCATTCCGGCTTTTGGATTTCCATTTTTGCGTTGCCATTTGTAGGTATTATACGTAATATCCACATACTCATACTGGGGTAAATTATCATATATATATTGGCCGGTGGTGGCATCCTTTTCCCCGGTTTCAATCAGCAGTGTACCATTCAAATCAAACTCACGTGTCCACACTTTGCTATCGTGTGAAATATTTTCACTAATCATGCTGGACGGATAAAGCGAACTGTAGTCAACACAGGCCACGGGCGTATCTAGATACAAGTTTGATTTAGGTTCCAACACGGTTGCGCCTTCATACCCGTCATCGTCCATTGATTTTTCAATGACAGGCATCAAGGTTCCCTTTTCACGGCATTTCTTAGAAATATAACTCGTCAACTTAATACTTTGACCCCGCATAACTAGGAAATCAATCGGAACACTGCATAAGGAGGCCATCTCAATATAGCCTGTCATAACATCTAGTTTTCGCATTAAATGATGAACCAAGTTACAATCCTGAATACAGTATTTTGCAATCACGGCCCGTTCATTCGGTCCTTCATTCGTCATTCGGAAAATATCCTGCGGCGTTACATCGTCTTTTGCCATACCCCACCGAACTTTTTTATTCACTAGATCGGGTTCTTCTTTGCCTTGAATAACAAACGACCCTTCTTTATAGTTCACTTCACTTACTTCAAATTTTTTCCCATTTTTATATTGGTCTACGGAATGGGCTTCTTCTTCAAAATTAATGTAACTTCCATTTTCTAATCCAGTTAAGTTTTTACTGTATAGTTTGGTTTTTTGTATAGATGGAGTAGTCTCATCCGTTGCATTCGTTGTAGCTGCCTCGGTATAATGCTCTAATTTACTAACGCCGTCGCCGATAAAATAACCCGAGACGTAATCCAATTTGTATTGAGTCAATTGAAAATCACGGCGAAAATAATTATACAAATCAACTTGTAGACGCCCACTCATTTTTGCAAATTTTAAATCGTGTTGTCCACTTGCAATAACGAGGGTGTTCTCTTCCAGCCCTTCTTTTCCTGTCCGCCAATTCTTTTTCAAACACACTTCATTTTTGTTGCGTGATAATTTCATAAATTCCTGTTCGCATCCTAATTCTTTTGCACGTAAATACATAAATTGGTAATCAAATCCAAAGATATTGTAGCCAATAATAATATCCGGATTTTCGCGTTGAATAAGGTCGGCCCATGCCAATAATACTTCTTTTTCGGTTTTATAGCACTCAATCACTGCATTATTCACAGGGGCGCATGTGTCCTTCACAATACAATGGTTTAAATAGGGTTTATCTTCACCATAGTTTACAAAGGTGGAACCAATGAAAGTCACATTATCGCCTTGCAATAGTGGGAACACATCCGTGAGCGTGCGTGTTAATTCTAATAATTTTGTATCCCGTGTGGCTTCCTCGTCTAACAATAAATCAATCATGGTGCCTTTTTTCTTATATGCCTTGGGTTTGTTTTTTGCACCTAGACCTAGACCTAGACGCCAATCACCACCACCACCACCATAGTGTTTGACTTCTTCAACCACTTGCATAGAGACTACATCCTCACCATCGCCCTCCTCGCCATCCCCCTCCTCGCCGCCCTCCTCGCCATCCTCTTCTGCTGCATCACCGTTTGTTTCTTTGGTAGTTGTCGTGTCGTATTTAAGATTCGTCAGTCCACTGCTATCTACGACATCCATACCTAAAGTGTCCTTGTAATTTGCTGGTTTGATTTTAATCCAAAGCTGAAAGTATTTTTCTACATTGGCGTGCGCGACGGGTTTAATCGGATACACCCTATCAACGTCTTCTACTTTTTGTTCGGCGGTTGCATACCCAAAGGCCGTAAGAACAATTGCCTTTAGAAATGCATCAGTATACGTGTTTGTTGCTTTACAGACATCCAGCATATTCGTTGCCAACTTTTTATAATTTTTGTTGGGAAGCGGAAAGTCACCATGACTGCTGCTTGCTTCAATATCAAAACTACACATTTTATAGGGCACAATTGTTTCTTTTTTTGGGAGGGGGATTATATCAGTGTAGTTAATACTATACTCAAAATCGCATGTGGTTTTTTTTACAAGCATCTTCTTGCGTTTATTGCAAGGCAAACCAATCCAGCCGGATGGACTAATTTGTTTGATATGAAAAAGACGCAATAAAGGCGGAATGTGTGTTTCATACAATCTCGTTGATTCGCTTTCAAATACTAATCCGTCGGGATCTAAACGGTATTCGCCTTTTGAATTTGCCTTGTTATACCATAATCCTTTGGTTTTTTTCATTGCAGTTTCATTCTTAAACTTGAAATGAATGAAATTGTATTGTTTCCCTGCATCAAATCCATAGAGTTTTTTACGTTTAATTAGTTTGGTAGAATGAATTGCATCTGCGTACTGTTCACCAAGCAAAGAAGAGACGTATGCAACAAATTGGACTTTCACGGTGTTGGTCCAGTCATCGCCGACTTTTACATAGAAGAAGGGCGTATACTCCGTAACATAAATACACACGGTTTGCCCTTTTTCATTGATGCCAAACATTTTAATACTAAAGATTGTTTCATTGGTTTCATCTTCACCAAAGGAACTAGCCATGACATCTTCTGTCTCAAATGTTAGCAGGCGGAACGAAGAATACATCCTTTCTGGATTGTGTTATATAGTATATAATGCAATCTTTCTATTATTTTTATATTAATTCAATTTTATATTTTAAGGATATATTTTAAGGATATATTTTAAGGATACTATAGTAACTAATTATACCATTTTACTTTTTTCGGTAGGTCTTTGTTCGGTGTTTTCTAACAGTTCGCTTTTTGGTTTTATTATTTCTCTTCGTTTTCTTATTGCTTTTCTTAGGATGCTGGCGCTGGCGGCGACGCTGACGAGTGCCACCGGCCTGTTTTTTTTTGAAAATGTGTTCTTTAATAAATTCATACATCGGACCAGCACTTCGGTCGCCATTATACGATTTAAATTTGGGGTTGCCATTTTCAAAAACGATGGCGCCAATGGTTGGGTAACCGTCAATACCAAATTTTGCTTTCTCTTTCATTTCAGTAATAACTGCATCATTGTGAAAGTCTTTTTCAATTGCAACAATCGCCATCGTTTCATTAGAATGAGTTTTCTCTATGGTTTCTATTAATTTTTTCCACATTGGCACTAAATTTTTACAGTGACCACACCAATCTGCATAAAATTCAACGAACATGGGTTTTTTATTATCAAATAGTTGTTTTACATCTTCTATTGTCTTCTTATAATTGTCTTTTATTGTATCGCCTTTTGCATCCTTTCCTTTGCCAGTAACATACGCAATTTCAAGTTTGTTATTATGTTGTACCATTATATATTATTTAGAGATTAAAAAAATCCATCATACATAAAATTATATATGGTTTTATATATATGTATAAATTAATTGTCATTTTACTATTATTTTTATTAGGATTTTATTTCATTTATCGGTCAAATGATATTGAAGCATTGACACCGTCACACTCTGCCGGCAATAATAGCGATGAAGAATATAAAGTTGCAGAAAATTGCCCTGATATTCTTATTCAAAAAGGGAGTGAGTTTTTTTTATATAATTCTAAACGCGCTAATGTTCCTGGTGTAAATCCAATTCGTTTTGATAATTTAGAAGATTATATTGAATTTACTGAATGGCAACGCAGTCAAGGAATTTTATGTCCCATTCTATTTTTACAGCATTCGTATAATGCACAGGGCGAATCGGTGTATAAAGCACGTCCTGGTCCAACAAATCAGCAGGGCGGATTGCCTGATATGTATATAACACCGCAAAATATATACCCTGATTTTAGTCATTTGCCCGATTTTAATAATTTAAATGTCATTCCGCCACCAAACGAAGATATAACAAGTAAATTACTGGATGCAAATCACGCTACTGGTTATTTTAATAAAAATGCTTTTCCTGGATTTGACCCCCAAAATCAATACATTGGGGTTGAAACGCCTATTGACCGTATATATCATAGCGATGTGCATACGAGATTAAGTCCTAATCCAATGGACCATAATTGGGGCGGCGCTGAATATACGCATAGTCTTGTAGATGCCGGAAATTATAAGGACAGAGAAGTTAGAAAATAAGAAATGAAAATTATATTCACTTCTTTTTAATATTTTTTTCCTTCCCTCCCTTTTTTTTAACCTTGCTATTATCAACACCTCCGCCAAATAATTCGGTTAATATGGTTTCAGTTGTCGTTAATATCCTTATATTTTTATTATGTCTTTTTATTTGGCTCATATTATTTGTGTAGGTAGACTGGTTTTGACCCTGGTTTTCGCCAATAGTTAACATTAAATCAGAGCTAAATATAATTTCTTCGGTTTTATAAGCATTCAATAGTTCAATATAGCTATTTTTTAACTCTGATTCGGTTTTAGCGATGTTATCCATATCTTCATTGTTGTATTCTAAATCATCTTCATTAATACCCTTTAATTTTTCTTTTAATACTTCTTCATTGTATTTTCTGGTTTCTTCGTCTTCCTTTTTCTTCTTCTTTTGCGCCTCGGTTTCTTTTGGTGGCGGTGGGGGTGGTTTTTCTTTTGGATCTTTCTCTACCTCTTCTTGTAAATCTTTTCCGCTAGTTGCCGCCAAATAATCTATGGTTGCAGTTAAAGACTCTATTTTTTCACATTTATTTATCAACTCATTTATAATACTACCAAATGTAATATTTTTATTTTTATCATTAATAAGATTAAAAATTTGGATTTTCTCTCGTGCTATATAATTCGTAATTAGTATATTGTATTCTTCTATTAATAATTTATCAATAATTTCAAATTGTTCTAAATTTTTATTATTACGTAGGTGTATTTCTCTAATAATTGATTGTTTTATATCTTCTGCTAATTGTTTTTCATTTGCTTTTCTTAATCGTTGTTTTTCAGTATCCGCTCTTTTTTTATCTCGTTCTTCCTGTTCGCTCAGCTCTTCTTTACTTTTTTTCTTTTCCTTCCCCTTCCCTTCTTTGTCGGTCAAACCTTCAATTACTTTAAGTTGAAAATTTAATGATTTAGAAGCGATACAAAACACAACAATAATTACTGCTGCATAACCAATAAATTTATAAATATCATCTGAATTCATTATATATTATTGTTTTTACTATTTTTTACTATATATAATGAATTAAATTTATTTTTTAATTGTAATAATAACATCACCCTTGCTATTATTATCGCTATTGATGCTAGTGCTGCTATTGCTGCTAGTGTTGTTTCTATTGTTATCGCTATTGATGCTAGTGTTGCTATTGCTGCTATTCTTGTTTCTATTGTTATCGCTGTTATTATCGCTGTTATTATTATCGCTGTTATTATCGCTGTTATTGTTATCGCTGTTATTGTTATCGCTATTATCATCGTTCTTATTGGTTTCATCCCTATGCTTAATATCTCTTCTCCCTTCTTTAAAACCTTCTATTTTTTTTCGGTTTTGGGTTTTAACTGTTTTTATAACAATATAAACCACAAAACTAACTAGTGCAACAATACCAATCTGTTTATATATTTTTGGAACTAATTTACATTTTAACTGACTACGTTTACCTTTCATTATATATAAAATTATAATAAAATATATACTCATTTATACTGAATAAATATGTTATTTTATAGTGGGTATGATTATGCTTATGCTTATGCTTATGCTTATGCTTATGCTTATGCAGTTTCTATCGTCATCATGGAGGGTTTCACTAAAAAATCATAAATAGTATTAATGCATGGTTTTGTTAAATGGGTTGTCTTCCCATTTTTACTTGTTATCTGCACCTTATTTAAACAGGATGCATCTGTTTCAAGTGACTTTACTAAATTTGAAAAGGTTTGAAAGTGCTCCATGATTGATTTGGCCGACACATTGCTTACACTAGGTATTTGCGATAGCATTATTTCACCTATATTTTCTGGTGTAATATTCTCTCGCTTGATTCTCTTTCCAACCACTTGTGCATAATTGGTCGTTGCATCAATCTGTTCGGCACCTCCACTGTAATACGGTAAAGCATCCGGTCCTTCCTTAATTAATTTAGTTGCAAACTGAATGATCCATTCGGCCGTTTCTTCTAAACTGGTTGTGCGATAGAGAGAGAATCCCTTAAAATAACTAATACTAACCATGGCCGATAGTAAGGTTTTTTTATCAGGCATTCCTTTAAAAGGACGATAATACCTAAAATCACCTTCTACCACATAATAAATATGGTGATTATGTATAGTGCATTGGTTTAACCGATACCCCTGTTCCTTATACCGTCCATCGCGAATACTTGAGGCTAAATCATTCAAACTTTTTCTCTCAATAATGATTTTTTCATTTCCGTCATTATCACAAATAATTGCATCACCTAAGGGTAAATTTTCACTCACTACCTTAATGTCTTGATTATCTTCAATGTAAGCATGACACAATTGAATTAATTTACTCTCTCTATAATCTAATTTAATAAGCATTAAAAATACTATTAGTGCTTATTAAAGGTTTATGTTTAAATTATTTTAAAATTAGGTAAACAGATTACGATTACCAACGAAAAACGCCCGGACGGTTACGGCAACCAACACTGCAACCATATGCAAACGAGGCGGGGCTAACAGTGCAGGCACATCCGCACCCTAATCTCTTGCGGTAAACATTACCAACCGAGGCGTTAAGGCCGACCGTAGAGGGGAGACCGGGGCATCCCCAGTAAGCAGGGCGGTTCATTAAAGAAGAAATATTTTTCGCACGACCATTTTGAGTTCCCATTATTATTATATACTATTACACTATATATTTTATTTTTTTAATTATAATTAAATATAAAAATTAATTAAATATATAAAAAATTAATTAAAAATAAAAAATTAATTAAACTATATTAAAACATATTAAAAATAAAATTGATATGTTCTAAATACTATATGAATCATCATACAAGAACCGTTATACCTAAAACAATGGATAGTATCGCTAATCCCGACGATTTGAAATCCATTTTACAAGATGGCGATGTTACTAAATGCGGTGAGAGTTTAATTTTTAATCCATTTAACTCTGAAAATAAAGAGATTACATTGAGCGACGTTCAATCTATTCTTAAACGCTATGGTGTAAATACACCCGTTCATAATTTGGAATTATACAAACGCGCCTTTATTCATAGTTCTTATACTAAACGTTCTCAACACGAAAATCAAAGCAACAATATTACAATTATGCCTTGTCCGCCGGATTGCCTGCCTTTAAAAACAAAATCAAACGAGCGATTAGAATTTATTGGTGATGGTGTATTGGAACTTATTACTAAATATTATTTATACCGTCGTTTTCCTAAAGCGGATGAAGGGTTTATGACTGAGAAAAAAATTGCGCTGGTAAAGAATGAACACATTGGTAAATTGGCATACGATATGCATATTAATAAATGGTTAATTATTTCTAAATATGCAGAGGAGAAAAAAATCAGAACTAATTTGAAAAAATTAGGTTGCTTATTTGAAGCATTTATTGGTGCTTTATTCTTGGATTTTAATAAAATAGCGGTAAACGACGAACACGGATGGTTCAAGGATGTCTTTGTGACTGGACCCGGTTTTCAGATGGCACAAAATTTCGTAGAAAAAGTGTTTGAAGAACATGTGGACTGGACTAAAATTATTAATACCGATGATAATTATAAAAATATTCTTCAGGTAAAAATTCAAAAAGAATTTAAAACAACACCTGATTATTTAGAAATTAGTCATACCCTAGATGACGGTTATGAAATGGGTGTGTATTTGTGTCTAGGTAGACCAATCCATCAAATGAAACAACAGGACAGTGTACCATTTGAAACCTACGGTTCTTTTAAAAAGATTCAAGAAACATTACTAGAACAGTCGTATGTCTTTGTATTATTGGGAAAAGGTATTCATAAAATAAAGAAAAAGGCAGAACAAATCTCAAGTGAGATATCTATTAAAAAAATTGATAATGGCACCACGGATTAATAATACGGTGTAATAAATAATTGATACAAATAATACATTTTTTTACTTTTTTTAAAAAGTTGTATTATATAAGATATGGCAACTTCTCTTTTAGCTAAATTAAAAGTAAATAAACCTCCTGCAGTAAAAAAAGACATGGAAATCAGGATGAAAGGAAAAGTGAACGGTTTTGATAAATTAAAAAAACGAGAAAAGGAACCAGCCGAAGAAGATGAACAAGACGAAGCACAAGATGCTATCAAAAAACCTCCTCCTGAAAAACGAAAAGTGATGTTTGTGGATGAAACAAAAAATAAGGATTTTGATAGAGCAACTTTTTTAAAAACATTTCAGCGACCAAAAATAGTCAATGAATTCATGCCTGCGCCTGCGCCTGCGCCTGCGCCTGTGCCTGCGCCTGTAATAAATGAAGCAGAAAAGAAGAAGAAAACGAATAAAATAACACGTAAGTTGAAACTAAAACCAAGTGATAAAAAGGAACCAGAACAAGAAAAAGAACAAGAACAAGCAAAGGAACAAGAACAAGCAAAAGAACAAGAACAAGCAAAAGAGAAAAAACAGACTAAAACAACACGTAAGTTGAAACTAAAACCAAGTGATAAAAAGGGTGAGGGTGAACCAGCACCGGCAGAACCAGGACCTGCCGAACCAGGACCTGCCGAACCAGCCCCTGCCGAAGAAACACAACTTAAAAAAACAAAAGTAACAATGAGCAGAAAAACCAAAAAACCAATGATTGGTATTAAAGAAGGACCCCTTGGTATGATTAAAATTGATGATATTGCAATTGAAACACGTCTTAAGAAAAAATTAGAAGCACCGATTGTTATACCTGCCTCTTCTTATTATATGAACAACCGCGAAATTTTTGTTAATTTTATTGCATCTTTGTTTGGAAAATATAAAAAACAATTAGCAGAGGAGGCAAAATTACCAGCAACGTGTCCTTCCGGTAATGAAGAGAATGAAATTTCTTTGATGACCCATCAAGAAATTGTGCGAGATTATTTAAATGTGTATACACCTTACCGTGGATTACTCTTATACCATGGACTAGGTTCAGGGAAAACATGTTCATCTATTGCAATTGCCGAAGGTATGAAATCTAGTAAGCAAGTGATTATAATGACGCCTGCCTCACTTCAAGTGAACTATCGCGAAGAATTGAAAAAATGCGGTGATGCAATCTACCGTAAAAATCAATTTTGGGAATTCATTCAAAGTGAAGGAAAAGAGGATGAGCTTATTGAGAATTTATCAAAGGTTCTTTCGCTCTCCGTTGACTATATTAAGAATCAAGGTGGTGCCTGGATGGTTAATATGTCTAATCCATCCAATTACGAATCGCTTAGCCAAACGGATAAATTAAATATCAATAAACAAATTGACCAAATGATTGCTTATAAGTACAGATTTATTAATTATAATGGTCTACGTGCAACGAAAATAGTAGAAATGACCCAAAATAATACGATTAACCCCTTTGACAATGCAGTTGTTATTGTGGATGAAGCACACAATTTAGTAAGTCGCATTGTAAATAAAATAGGCAAGAAAAAAACAAACATTGCCACTACCTTATATTCTTTATTAATGAAAGCAAAAAATGCAAAGATTGTTTTATTATCAGGAACACCGGTTATTAACTATCCCAATGAAATTGCCATTTTATTTAATATTTTGCGGGGACACATTACAACCTGGTCTTTAAAATTAGATATTATTGCACAACGGCAAGTCAATACGGCCTATTTACAATCGCTCTTTAAACCTACCGTTCTTGGTGGTCATATCTTAGATTTACTGGAATACACACCAGCGCAAACAACCTTGACGATAACGCGCAATCCATTCGGATTTGTGAATAAAGCATCTGCAAAAGACGGGGATTATGGTGGCGTAAAATTAGAAATCGGCGATCGTGGTGAATTAAGTGATGATTCTTTTATAAAATTAATAACACAGATTTTAAAAAAGAATAATATTAACGTCCAGGCAAACGGCGTATCGGTTGAAAACTATAAAGCATTACCCGATACACTTGACGAGTTTAAAAATTATTTTATTGAAAGTAATGGGCAATTAAAAAATATGAGTATGTTTAAACGACGTATTATTGGGTTAACCTCTTATTTTCGCAGTGCACAGGAAAGTTTAATGCCAAAATATGCAAAAGAAAACCCTGCCGATTTTCAGGTCATTAGAATACCCATGAGTGATTTTCAGTTTACTGTATACGAAGAAGCACGCATCCAAGAGCGAAATCAAGAGAAAAAAAATGCAAAAAAATCTAAGATGAAAAAAGGCGGCACCGATGATTTATATGAAAATACGACCTCTACTTATCGTATATTTTCACGGGCATTCTGTAATTTTGTCTTTCCACGACCAACCATCCCTCGTCCGATGCCTGATAAAAAGAATGCCGCTGGCGAAGAAGCCGATTTGGCGGATGCAGTTGGTATTAATGAGGATGTTCTGGATGCAGTTGATGGCGAAGAAATAATGAATCGCGATGAATCGTTTGGCGAGGGCGAGGGCGAGGGCGAAGGCGAAGGCGAAGGCGCAGGCGAGGGCGCAGTCCTGGTTACAAAATCCTATAGAGAACGTATTAACGATGCCTTAAGAGAACTCAAGGAAAAAAGCGACACCTATTTGACGCCCGAAGCATTAGAAATATATAGTCCAAAATTCTTACATATATTAGAAAATATCAAAGACGAAGACCATGTCGGAATACATCTAATATACACTCAATTTAGATCATTGGAAGGCATTGGTATATTAAAATTAGTGTTAGAAGCAAATGGATTTACCCAATTTAAGATTAAAAAAACGGGCGAAGTATGGAACCTGGCCATTCCCGAGGAAGACAGCGGCAAACCGACATTTGCTTTATATACTGGAACCGAAACACCAGAAGAAAAAGAAATTATACGTAATGTATTGAATAACGCTTGGAAATATGTGCCTGACACGATTGTTACTAAATTAAAGGAGATTTCCGCTACAAATACGCTGGGCGATATTATTAAGGTCCTCATGATTACTTCTTCCGGGGCGGAAGGTATTTCCTTGAAAAATGTGCGTTATGTTCATATCACCGAACCGTATTGGCATCCCGTCCGCATAGAGCAGGTCATTGGGCGAGCACGTCGTATATGCAGTCACCAAGATTTACCGGAAGAATTGCGCACGGTAAATGTGTTTCTGTATTTAATGTCCTTATCTGATAAGCAATTAAAAAGTGACGAAACACGTGAATTGCGTTTACACGACAAGAGTCGCAAGAATAATTTAACGCCGGTAACAACCGATGAAACGTTATATGAAATTGCAACTGAAAAAGAATCTATTGCAACCAATCTTTTAACTGCAGTAAAAGAAGCGTCCATTGATTGCGTATTGCACGCAAAATCAAATGCAAAAGAAAAATTGCAATGCTTTACCTTTGGTTCTAGTGGAAATTCTAAATTTGCGTATAAAACAAGTTATCAAGATGAACAATCGGACATGATTGCCGATAGAAATAAAAAAGAAATCACATGGAAAGCCAAACAACTAGAAATAGATGGCGTAAACTATGCCTATAATCCCAAAACAAATGAAGTGTTTGATTTGGATAGTTATAAAAATGGTGATACCGTGAAAGTAGGTGACTTGGTAATTACTGGTAAGGGCAGCGAAGCAACCTATAAATTAGAGTTTATTTAATTCGTTAATTTCTCTCAGGACATTTACATAGGATATCTTTTAAAAATTGTTTTAGAACAAAGAGTGAACTAATAATCATAAATGCCGTGATTGTGTTTGAAAGATATATAACACACCGCACGGGAATATAATATATTGTAAAATACAATAGGGTGTATGGTATAATATTGGAGAGAATAAATATATACAAACACAGGAATGTAATTAAATAGTAGTAAATAAATAATAAATAATAATTCAGTTGTGAAAGGGGGCTCCCACTACGGTGGCGAATATTCATTTTAATTGCCATTTTTGTGCAACAATGCATATGGTTATTATCAATATCAAGCAATGCATTTATTAGTGAAGACATTTTGGTTGATTATCGTAGAGATACTTGTAAATAAGTATAATTATTTAAAAGTAATTTCAATTTTTTATATATGTTTTCGGTTTCGTATTCTTATTTCCATTATTTAGTTTGCAATAAGGCTAAGAGTTGTTTTTGATTTGCCAAAATCTCTCTTAACATTGTTGTTATATCGTTGTTATTATTAAATGGAGTTGTATTACTGGGGGTAACCGTTGGTAGTGTTGTTGTCTTTTTCTTTAAAAGTGCCATAAAATGTTCCGGGTCCACGGATGGTTGTCGCGGTTGCTGTTCAGTAAGAGCATCTGAAAAAGTAACTTGTTTTTTTTGTGAGTTATTGTTATTTAAATCAACCTTAATACTGTCGCCAATTTTTAATTTTACAATACTATTATTATTAATATTACGATTCATCATAGTTTCTTGTGTAGTTATATTATTTGGTAATTCTAACCATTTTTTTGCCTCTTCGGTATTTTGTCTATTTAATACGCTATTTAATTGTTCTTCTCTCATGGCAATTTGTTCTGCTAACAATTTATCCATTTCACTTCCAATAGGCATATCTAATGTATCAGAGAAATTAGGTTTTTCCGGTATTTTTACCTGGGATAAACTATCAAAATCATTTTGTTTTTTACTTAATTCATCTTGGAACTTTTGTTGGCGTTGTTCTGCTAATGCGGATGCATTGTATATTTCGGGCACAGACGAGGGTGAGGGTGTTTGTTGCTGCTGTTTGTAATTATTTCCAGTAACGATCATTTCACCAATAACCTTTTTATTTAAATCCACTAAACGATCCGAGGATTCATTTATTTGTTCAGCAAGTAAACTTATTTTTTTGTCAAATATTTCCTTAATTAGGTTAGATTTTGTTGGCGGAATACCTTCAAATGTTCGGTTATCACATAATATTTTCCAGACCATTCCTTTATTTGAATTCGCTGTAAATTGTGAGTATAAATTAGTGTTCATAGTGTGTGTTAATATAAAAAGTAGCGGTCTTATTTTTATATTATTTACAAATGTATAGTTATTAAATCTATGTATCTGAATTAAAGTATTTATCGCGTAATCGGTCCATTAATTCATCCGTTATTTTGTTCGTTTTAAAAAACGTATAATTATGTATATCCTTTAATAAGGTTACAATTAAATACAATGAATACATTCCACATTCGGTGTTGCTTTCTTGATGGACAAATGGTGCATTTAAATCATACTTTAACCTTAATCCTTTGGGATATGCATCGGTTCTTATCTGTAATCCTTGAGAGATAACCCGTTCACAAAATTGTTTCACTTGCTTAGGTATCATTGTGCCGTTACTATCAAAAAAGAATATGAACTTTTTATTTATATCAATAAATAACGAAATCCAATGTGCACCGCTTTTATCATGCGGGTCGGTATTAAAAATAATTCCGATTTTTTTAATCCCGTCCTTAATGTAACTTAATAAATCAAAATGACATAAATCATCCCAAACGCATTTATTTTCATAAAGATGTGTATCAAAGTCAATGGGGGTTGGTCCAATAAACCGAAAACAAGGATAGGTATGTTCATATTGTTTCATCACTTTTTCTATATCATTGCTATTCAACCAGGTATTGTGATTTTCTTTCCATTTTTGTGGCGATTTTGGTGCAAATGTATAGGTTGAGAGTTCATCATTTAAATTATTTTCCATGAATTTTTGTCTTAACCAGCACGATTCATTGTAACAAGCGTTTTTCATTTTATTTTTTAAACTATTCCAAATATCTTTCGGTTTTGTATCGGTAATAAGTGAATCTTTATGACGCGCATTCCATAAATTCTTCATTTTAATAAGAGCGTCTTTGGTATAACAACTGAATTTTTGCAATTCATCGTCATCCTTTGCGTTATTATCCATTTTTTTATTCTTTGCTTTTGGGGCACATTGTAACTTTTTAAATGTGTTGTTATTATTATTGCCGCCCTTTTTCTTACTATTTTTACGTGTTCTTTTATGCATTTTCTTATTGTTTATTGTTTTCATATAGGTGATTTTCTTTCGCTGCCTATTGATAGTTCTCTTAATTCTATGTTTCATTCTATTAATATTTATGGAGATAAATCTTTTTCACTTATACTTGTTTCACTTATACTTGCTTCACTTATACTTGCTTCACTTATACCCTCTTTTTTCTTAACATTTTTTTTCAATCCTTTTGGTTTAATGCCTTTTGTTTTTAGTGTAGGATTTTTTAAATCTATATCCAGTTTAAGTGGTATTATTTTTTTACTATTTTCAGAATTATCATTCGTTGGTAGTTGAATCACATAATTATCTAAACTTGGTAGTGCAATTGTTTTACGCATCATTATTGAATTTGCGTCTTCTACTGTGTCCACATTAAGTGCTTTTATTGTATCTACTAAATCTATATCTAATTTCTCAGTCAAGGCATCACCTTGTGTATGTTCTTGTTGAATAATGTCCTGCTTATCAATCGATTCAAAATAATGGATTGAATGTATTGCAAATAAATGAGATAAATGTTTTAATTCATTGTTACAGTGCAATGGTTCATCCCCTTTTAAAAAATCCTTAAAGAGAGATATAATACGCTTTTTATAAAATTTAATACCTTCCGTATGTTTTAATAGATTACTTCCGTCCTCTTCGTTAATATATCTTTTTTTTAATTTAGTTAAATAGGATGGTTTGGTGAAAAAATTTAAGGTTGCATTTGTCCCTATATCCGAGTGTATATGAAGAAACGTGGTTTTTTCGTCATTTAACTCTGGTATGTCATTTACAATGTCAGACACATCATTTACATTTTCAAGACAAACATCTTCCATTTTACATTATGTAATAAATAAATTACATAATGTATCGTTATTATTTTTCGGTATTATTTTTGATGATTATAAAATACAATCTCTCTTTTTACCTTACTATGTTTACCTTTACTATGTTTACCTTTACTATGTTTACCTTACTGTATTTCCTTTACTTGTTGGCGCGTGCAATTATCAAACATGTTTACTCCCATCGTTTCAGGGCACGGATGAAAGGGTTCAAATTCCGGTTTTTCAAACAGATAAGGGAAATTTTGTTGAATGGTGGTATCTATCACTGGTCTTATTTTGCTTTCATACATATCACTATTTTTGGAAGGAATGTAGAGACCTTGACCTGCCCCGCGCTGAAGAGCAAAAAATTGGTTACGTAATTGCGATTCGGTGTTCACATTATTTGCAAAACCACTCCAAGGTCCTTGGGCATTTCCTGGATTAAAGATGTGTTCTACATTGTAGGACGGACGTTTTTGTATGGGAACCGTTGGTAGTTCGCGTCGGTCAATCAGTGGCATAGAGGCATACTTTGTTGACACTGGACGAATACCAAAACTAGATTGTAATTGTTCACTCGGAACATTACGTTGAGTAAGTCGTGCATTTAATTCTTCGGTTCTTTGATTTCCAGGTTTTATGCGATCCATAGATGTATATAAATGATTAACATTATTATATTGTTGGTTTAATGTTTTAATGTTTTATTTTTTCTCAACATTTTTCTTCTCGTATTCATCGGTTTATTCAATTTAAAAAAAATCTCTAAATTGGTATATAAGTTTTTACTTTCGGTTACATCATCCGTATGTTTTTCCTCACTTTTTACTATTACATTATAATTATAACGTTTCATAAATGAAATGATATATTTTATAAACTCGTCTCGGTTAATAGGTTGTTTATTCAAGGTAGTGTGTTTATGTTTTAACACTACTCTATCATAATATCTAGAGGCCATTTCATAAAAGGATAAATTGTATTTGTAAGGTTTTATGCGGATATACTTGACCCTTTCTTTATCCATTAAAGGATGGTATAAATCATCTATAAAGCATATTTCGGATGATTCGGGTATATTTGTGCAACGAATTAAGTCTTTAACGGATTTTTCATGGCTTGTGCGCTTCGGTTCTACAATTTTGCCTTGAACTTTATAGGCCGCTATAATACCGTTAAATGCTTTATATCCTAATTTATAATTAAAATAATCGTTTATCATTTTCGTCCAACTTTTGGGACCTTGATTATTGGTATATATATAACTTTCATCACACATCGTTCGTTTCTTTTTATTATTAATCATATGTAAAATCCGGAATATTTCAGGGCGAAAAAATTCTGGGAATACATCTAACACTTCAAAAAAAGAATTGTTGGGTAATTTTTTACCATAAAAACTTTCTAATGCATCCCAAAAAATAGATACTTCAGTAAAATAACCGAGTGTCTCGTCCAAATCAAACACACATACTTTATATGGTTTATGGGTTTTTATGACCTTCATATGTGTTAGTCGTCTGTTAATATAGAGTGATATATTATTATGCATATAAATTAGCATTAATAACAGTGTGAAAATACATAGTGTGAAAATACATAGTGACCTATATCGGTGTCCACTAAGTAGATGACGAATACGTATAGAGTTTAACATCGCTGAACGAATGGTATTATACTATTATAATAATATTATTATACTATAGTAACAAGATAATGCCTTTGCGTAAAAATAAAACGAAACAAACGAAACAAACACACCCGTTGACAATGAAAGATTACAAAACTATTTTAAACTATTACACGATTGACCATTCATTATTCACAAATGCTACTATAAAAAACAAGGTTCATGCTATCCTTGCTAAAAAATTATGTAAATGTATTAAAAAGGTCAAGGGAAAAAATAAAGACGAAGGCAGAGCGATTGGTATTTGCAAAAACAGTGTCATTACGCGTAAAAAGATAAAAATATTTACATTTAATTGTAAAAAGGGAGCAAGATTAAATCCAAAAAATGGCACTAGAAAGGTAAAGGTTGAAAAAATATAGTATTTCTAATACGTTGTAAATCATATTATAACGTATTATTGGTATATATTAGTGTGAATTGATGAAACTGTATAATAAAAAAGTCGCTATTGTATTTTCAGTATTATTAACGCTTATTATTTTTCAACTCTTATTGCTTATCGTACAAGGTCTAAAGGGATTTCATAAATATTTTTTATTAAAGGAAAAGAATTTGTTAGAGAGATATGGTGCAGGAAGTTGGGTGGTTATTACCGGTGCTTCTAGCGGACAAGGGTATGATATGGCGCTTTCTTTTGCCGAAAGGGGATTTAACTTAGTATTAATTGGGTCTAAACGCACCGATACTACGCTTGCTGCAATTCATACGCAATATCCAGCGGTAAAAACAAAAGTCATTTACAAGGATTTTAGAGATGCATTTAAAGATGATTTTTTTCAGGAAATACAAGAAGCATTTGATGAACTTGGCGATGATTTAGCCGTTCTAGTAAATAATGTCGGTCATCGGGTTGGTTGGAACCCCTACCATGAAATGGATTCGGCTTATATTAGAGATGTTATTGCAACGGGAACCATCGTCCAAAGTCGGTTAACGCATATGGTTATACCCCTCTTTATTAAACGGCGCAAGGAACATAAAAAACGAAGTGGGTTAATTAACATTACCTCACAGTGTATTCATCCTAATTTTTTGTTTGGACTAACCATGTCAAACGAAATTAGTGTGCCTTATTTAAGTGTTTATGAAGGAGCAAATGCGTTTGGATTTTATCAAGGCACGTCCATTTATAAAGAATATCACACTGAATTTGATATATTGAATATCACGCCGGGGGCAGTGGTCACAAGCAATACACGTTGTTTAACCAATACAATCAATACAATCTTTCATGTTTCTAGTGATGCTTTTGTCAAACAAATTATGAAAATGATTGGAAATGTGGAAGGCGCCACGTGTGCTTATTGGGGGCACGCTTTATCAAATTATCTCATTAATTTTTTACCAATTATCAAGGATAGTTTATTGAGAAAGGTCGGTGAAACAATTGCCAACGATTTTATGACTAAAAAAACGAATCCGGATAATAAATCGTATCTCATCAACCCGGAGGTTCCAGTCGCTACTATGAAAAAGAGAACGAAGAGAGATAAGAAGAAAAATAAAGTTATCACCGAACCAGAGGCACCGGCAGAGGTCATGTAGCAGTGTGCTATTATTCTAAATACTTCATTGCCTTTAAAATGACAGTTTCTTGATTTGTTAATTTTTGGAATACTATCACTTCCGATAATTTTATTTGAAAAACCAGATTCATCTTATTTTTACATCTTATATGAATATCATCATTTATGTGCCTTATATCACATATAATACCTCCGTTTGTTAATTTTAGTTGTTCTGGGTTTTTAAGTGATATCCAGCGAATATAACTGCCGAACTTTAAATATTTTACATCATCAATAAAACGGTATTCTTTTAGTTTTTTTTGTAATAGTCCGAGGTCTGCTTTTTTAAAATTTAATTGTTGCAATATCTTATTTTTGTTTGTAGCAATGGTTGCAAAATCTAAATCAACGATATCTTCGTTCTCGTCATTGTTTAATGCACATAAAAGTTTATCTATATCCATTCGGTCTATGTATTTATTGATTATATAATATAAAATTTAATATTTATATTATAGTTTGGGTTGATTATATTAACACCTTTTTTGTTTCATTGGTTTCATTGGTTTCATTGGTTTCATTGGTTTATTAAATTCGTGCATCTATTAAGTGTTAGTGCTAACGAACATGAACTATGCAATGGATTATCCAAATAAATTGCGTCTTTAATTTCAAGGAGAATAGCATCATCGGTCCACATCAATCCTTTACTCGTTTTACACGATTTTATATACTCAACCCATGTGGGGTTTTCAATAATCACGTTATACCCGCGTTGAATAATTTCTTCTTCATTTTCAATCGTTGTCATTTTTTACACTACAACCTAACTGATATAATTATAGTATTATTTTTATATCATTTATTATATCATTTATTATATCATTTATTATATCATTTATTATATCATTTATTATATCATTTATTATATTAATTATAAAAATGAATTAAACACTACTACCTAGTATAATGTAGATAAAAGAAGATAAACATGCCTTGCCAATTTGTATTACAGATTGTCGGAATTACCGAAGGAACGATAGTAAAGCGCCCATCTGCATTATACCCAACACTGAGTGAGTTGTCTGATGTGAAACTATCTGCCAACAGTGCTAGTGCCGGTGCCGGTGCTAGTGCCGGTGCCAGTGGAAATAAACCTACGATGGTGTTAGCATACACGCCTTCCATGGACTGTGATGGTTTGGCGAACGCAACTACACAAGTCCTGGTTGCGCCTTGTCCGCCCGATCAAGAAGAAGATGTGTGTATTTTAAGCAAACTTGGTTCAAATGACCCATTTACCCATGCAGTATTTCTGTCGGTGTTTAAAGAAAAGGAACTAGATGAGAATGGAAATCCAACTAAAATTATGATAAAAAGGAAGAAAAATATTTTCAAGAAAAATGAAACAGAGATTGATGAGGATGACGATGAATATGAAACCGAAGACAATGAACAGTATATTGCAATTAATCCAAAACTTGCCGTTGAAGTAACGGAAAGTCTCATTGAAAAACAATTAATTACCTTACTGCCACCCGTTAAAACATTTAAGCGAAATGTGCCAATGTATTTGGAAGATAAGGTTGATTCTGTATTTAGTTTTATTGGGTTCTGTCAAGATAATGTTCCTTTTATTATAGAGGTGAATAATGTTCCTTATGCCGAATACAAGCACGGTGAGCGACGTCTTGATATTGGACCTGGAAATCCTCCTTCAGGAAACATTAAAAATCGCCATTTCACAAAAACGGCCTATTTTCCCGAAAAGGATTGCACCAATACCGTTGAGTTGATTAAGCGAATTAAAGACCTTACTACGATTAAGAGGGAGTCTGTTACACGTTGTTATATTGCTTATATTATTGAACGAACAGATATTTCGCATTTTGAGATTTCAAAATACAATGCAGAGTATCAAGAAGCGGTTAAAAGTGCAATGTCCGAAGGTGTTATTATTGTTCCTATTGTCATTAGTTGGACCAATGAAGGCGTTGCATTGTTTGTAACCGATAGTTTGCCATTCTTGTCGCCACTGTAAACTAGGTGGCGGCGGACACTCATGTTGAGACTGAAATTAATAAAAAATTGATTTTTTTATTAATTAAATTAACACATCTTACGCCTACTAATGCAAAACCACAGAATGAATGTTCTCTTTGAAACCAAAACAACAACGGATAGGTTAAAACGCGAAGCAATTGACCGCTTAAATTCAGTTGTGGCTGATTTACCAAAATATAAAAATGACTTCACCGATTTAATGTGTAATTTTACAATTGACAAAACCCTGAAAATGTTGTATACAATTGACCGTGACCGCGAATTCAAATCATCCAAATACTATCATTTATATAGTATCTATTTTGATGAAATTGAAGATATGATATTTAAGGTTGATCTATAAAATGGCGATGGATGTATTTGTGTAGATTAAAATAAGTAAGTCTATTTTTCTCCCCTTGTGGTTGTTCCTTATCTTCTTCCTTATCCGAGAGATTAAATAGTTTACACAACGAAGGATCTAGATTAATATATTTTCGTGCTGTTTGATTTTGTAATTTATGATTCGTAATATAATTAATAATATATTTTGTGGCGTCATTTAAGGTCGTTTTATTACCTGCTTCTAAATTCATAAACCTACATAATTCCGGTGTAATTGAACGTTGAATATTAAAACCGACACCCAATTTAATTTTTTTTTGAGTTTGGTTACTCTCTTTAAATAGCGATGTCTCTTTTATTTTTGGTTGTTTAAGAACTGCATGTAGTAGTGTGAGTTGTTTCGTAGGGGTCGGGTGGGGGTCTTGTTGAATCATCGTTGTTTCAATAGAGGAGTCACACTTCGTATTTAAAATCTCGCTTGTTTTTTCTAGTGTCGGGTGAATCGTTGATGATGTAAGTAATTCAGTTCCATCAACGTGGACCACCTCTGCTGCATCCGCCACATCCGCCACATCCG
>Ga0114969_10000922_pt1 | contig 25034 bp, 23 predicted proteins | sample M_130807_MF_Meta_FD_87316 | JGI IMG/M metagenome (GOLD analysis project Ga0114969, IMG submission 87316) | Freshwater microbial communities from Lake Montjoie, Canada to study carbon cycling - M_130807_MF_MetaG | ecosystem: Environmental > Aquatic > Freshwater > Lake | place: Lake Montjoie...
AATTGAGTAATGTAATAGATCTAGCTATTAATCCTACACAAAAACAAAGAGATTTGTTGTATAGAATTAACATCAACCCGATAGCATTCTTCCCTGGTGATGGTTATGTTATCTTCGGTCAAAAAACCCTCTTTAACAAACCATCGGCCTTTGATAGAATTAACGTACGTCGTTTGTTCCTGTATCTAGAGAAAACTGTGAAGCGTTTGTTAAAATACTATGTGTTTGAACCAAACACTTTTGCTACAAGAACTCGTTTGGTGGAAGCTTTGTTACCTACTTTCAACCAAGCTAAATTGCATGATGGAGTTTATGACTTTAAAATTATTTGCGATGAACGCAATAACACTCCTGATGTTATTGATAATAACGAATTAAAATTATCAATTTATATTCAACCAGTAAGAACTGCAGAGTTTATTTTGGCTGACTTTATCGCAACACGTACTGGAATTAATTTTAATGAATTAACCTCCTAGTATATAAGTATTTTTTATAACATCATATGGCTGACATATTCTCAAACCAAAGTATACAGAACTTCTATCAAACAGCTTTTCGTAAAGATTTTGCGCGTAAAAATCTTTTTAGAGTGTTGGGCATAGATACTGGATTTAGTGATATCTCCTTTAATGAAAGTGATCTGGTGTATATAACTTCCACCAAATTGCCACAAAGAGCTATCAGTAATATTCCATTAAAGTTTATGGGGATGGACTTTAATCTTCCTGGTACAGCCAATTATCCTGGTAGTGCTGGGTGGTCTGTTAATTTTCGTATGCCACAGGATTTGTCAATTCGTGAAAAATTGGAAGAATGGACACGACGCATATTTGACGACGAAACCAGTACCGGTAGTTATGAATTACCACAAGGTACTATACGATTGGCTTTGATGGATAAAGATGGTCGTCCTATGAGAATTTATCGTTTGATAGGAGCCTATTGTGTGTCTTTAGGGGATTATAATTTAGATATTACGGATAATGGTGGTGTTGTGGAACAGTCTGCTACCATTGCATATCAATATTGGAATGCTGAATCTGTCGTTTTTTAATACTTTTAAGTAAGTATAATTAATGGCGAGCAACATTAATCCGTATAGTTACTATTTAAATACCATATCTACTTGGTCTACAGCGCCAGCTTTAGCCAATTTGTGGTATGTTATATTTAATTTTGACGGATCAGTGGTGTCTGCTAGTCTTTTAGATAAATTAAACGAGTGGGAAGATTATAAATCTAATATAGGACAGGGTTGGGGAGTAACTACAAATGTTGTAGAGGGGTTGCTGAGTCAAGCCAATCAGTCTGGATCAAATGGTGAAATTTCTCTTAATGGGTGTGTATTTGCTAGACAAGTTAATATTCCAGGTGAAAGAGTAACTATAAATCGTACTGGATTGGATTATGGTGGACTATTAGCTCCTAACACTGCCAATACTCGTAATAGTCCGGAGATGTTAACTATTACGTTCTTAGAAACAAATCATTCTTTTTGTGATATAATATTAAGACCTTGGTTAGTAATGACAAGTCATCTTGGGATGATAGCACGTTCTGATCCTTCTTTAAATGTTAAATGTAAAAGTGTTACTTTATATCAACTGGCTAAAAACAAATTAGGTCACAAAGCTCCACTCCAAGTACGTAAACAAATAAAATTTTTTAACGTCGTTCCTACTTCAGTAGATGGGTTTGCAGTTGCTCAAGATGATGGGATTACTAATCGTACCGCTTCTTTTGCTTATGATCAATATGTGATAGGTTAACATTGGTGGAAGATTGTATAATTGTTTATAAGTGTAGTAATGGAGTGTTATCTTTATAATATAGAATTACCACTTTCTGGGATTAAGTTCTTTTATAGAGAATTAACAAGCAAGGAACAAATATTGCTTTCAAAGGCCAATATTATGTTGCCTTATGGTGAAACGGATACTAATAAGGATTATGGTACTTTCTTATTTGATGTAATGTCCAATTGCCTCAAAAATAAGGAAGATTTAAAAAAAATAAATTTAATAGATTATATTATATTGGTTATTCAAATACGAATAATTTCTGTGGGACCTACCATGGAAATATCTTTCAAAGAAGAGGATGGTATTGGTATTAAAATGGAATTGAATCTTCAATCCTTTATAAAAAATCTTTTTTATGCTGTGCAAAATGTTTTGCCATCTGAAAATATAGAAGAAGATGAGTTTTCTGTGAAATTAGATTGGCCACAAATATCTGATGAGAGTTTATTTTTAGATAAAGTAGAACCTAACACATTTGCTCTTCAATTATCTGAATCGATACCAAGTTATATAAAAAGACTTATTATAAATCAAAAAGAAATAGATTTTCATTCATATAGTTTTGAAGAAAAAACAAAACTATATGATTTATTACCACTTAAATTACAAAACAAAATTTTAAGTGTAATTACATCAAGTATTGAAAAATTTAACACCTTTAATTTATTTAATATATCTCAACCAGAATATGCTCGTTTCAACATTTACAGTGGAGTATATCAAAGTTATATAAGATTATTTTTTTCTGAAAATTTACAAAACATATATCAAGAGTATTATATTTTAGCATCTAAAAATATAACACCAATCTATGTGGATGGTTTGACTATAGCAGAACGTAAGGTTTATTATTCCTTCGTAGAACAAGAATTAGAGCAACAGTCTTCTAATAATTCTGAAAATCAAAGGGAATATGACCCTTTATCAGAGCTGGCTAGTGAATATGGAGAAGAATATCCTAATTAACATATATGTCTGAAAATGCTTCTTTATCTTTTGTTGATGCTTTAAAGTTGTTGGAAAATCATACCAGTGTAAATTTTACTAGTAATGTATGGATACCTTCCTTGCAAAAAGAAGTGCAAATCAAAACTCTGACTGCTAAACAACAAAAGAAATTATTAAACTCAGCTATAGATTCAACTTCTTCTGTAAATAAAAGCTTTATAGTAAAAGCTGTATATGAAGTTTTGTTGGAAAATTTACAATTAGATGGAGATGATATAAAGAAGTTAACCTACATAGATAGAATGTTTTTGATGTTGGTTTTAAAGCAACAAATAACAGATTTGATTAAAGTAGAATTTGATTCAGGAAAGAAAATAGAAATAACTATATTGAGTTTAATTGAAGGATTTAAAGAACTGTCTCATCCTCAAGCCGAAACAATTTTAATTGATAGAAATTCTGTGTCTATATTAATTTCCGTTTCTCCACCTTCTATAAAATCTGAAGTAGATTATCTAGATGCTCAGCCTTCCTTGACGGTTAAAGAATCTGAAACAGAAACCTTGAAAGAAGTGGTGTCAGAGGCATATATTTATGAAACATCTAAATATATAGAATCAGTAACTATAGACGGACAGGATTTAAATTATAAGACTTTAGGTATCAATCAGCGATGTGCTTTGGTAGAAAAATTACCGGCCTTAATTTTACAAAAAATCCTAGAAATAGTGACTAAGTGGAAAGCTCCTATAGATAAGATTTTTACCATAGAGTCTGAAAATAAAGAAATCAAAGTATTAGATATTAATAATTTGTTATTTTTAAATTAACAATTGGCTTTAGAATCTAAGTATTCTATATGGTGCCAGATGTCTTAGATGATTCCTTAATAGCAAAACTAGAAAAGTTTTCTAAAGGACTGGAAACTGTTGTGAGTAGAATGTCTGATGTATCAAAGGATGTAAAAACTACATCAGACAAATCTTTAGATAACCTCATGGCTACAACACAGTTAGCTAAAGGAGCTATGGCAGTATTAGAGACTAATATTAATACTAAGTCCTCTATAGAAGAACTTAAAAGTGGATTGTTTGATTTTTTTAAGGAAATAAAAACATCTACAAAGTCATTACCAGAGATTTCTAGGGATGGGTCTTCTGACACTATAATAGATCCTCTTTTTAGCTTAGGACGCAAATTACAGCCCCTGATGAATGATGTCAAGGCTATAAGAGAAATTATAGAGGAAAAAGCCAAACCAGTATTAGGTGAAGAAAAATTAATAACACCAACAGATCCTAATGCCAAATTATTGAAATCTTTAGAAGCTCTTTTAAAACCACAAACAAAGGATGCAGAAGTAAAGAAAGAAAGGGAAGAAACTTCTCCTAAAGGAAGTTTTTGGAATTTATTAAAAGAAATAATGAAAGCCGCGGCTGGAATACTTCTAGGTTCTATTTTTGGGGGTAGTATCTTAAAACAAATAGATGATTTATTTGGCACTCATTTGTCTGAAGCCTTTAATGAAGTTTTGACTCCTTTCAAAAAATTTAGATCACGAATAGAAAATGCAGCCAAGTGGACGTTCTTGGCTGGTATAATGATAAAGGATACCTTTCTAGCAGTTACCCGAAAGATCCGCCAAGTGGCAACAACCTTTGCTAGGATGTTTAAAAATCCAAGTTTGGGATTTAGATTTTTTAAATCAAAACTTACATCTGCCGCAAGAAGAGTGTCTACCATGTTTACCTCTTTAAAAACGGGCGTAGAAAATGTTGTAGAAAAATTAAAGAAGGTCTCGTCCTCAATAAGAAAATTCGCCTTTAAACCCTTTAGTACTAAATTTAACTCTATTAGAGATCATATTAAATCAGTAGTGTCTGGTATAAAAACTAGTGTTATTGGGGTGTTTAGCTCTGTACGAAATGTTGTCAGGGGTGGTATACGAAAAGCCATTGGGTCAGCCACTTCAGCAATAACTGGGAGCTTTAAGTCTGTTGTTAAGGGTGGAGCTTCTCTTGCTGGTGGTGGAATAAAGGGATTATTGAAAGGCCTTTTTAGAAAAATACCAGTTATAGGTACTTTAATAAGTGCTGGTTTGGCTTATAGAAGATTTAGAGACGGAGATACTACCGGTGGATTTTTGGCTATAGCGTCTGCTATAGGAGGTCTTATTCCATTTGTTGGAATAGGAGTGTCTTTTTTAATTGATATGTTGGATTCTAAACTAGAAGCTGGATCCAAAGAAGGTAAAACCAAATCCATTGTATTGGGAGAATTAATAACAAAATGGTTGGGCGATATCCCGGTATTAAACCATTTAGCCAAGGCATATGACTGTTTTGTAAACGGCGACTATTTACAAGGCATAAAAGAATTGGGTATGTTAACTCCTATTGGATGGATTGCAGATCTATTAGAATGGTCTGCTCCAGCTTTTATGAAAAATGTTGGTAATTTGGGGGATTGGATCAATGAAAAGATAGGAGCTATAGTAGAAAAAATAATGTATTGGATGGATCCAGGCAAAATTTTTACCGACCTTAAGCAGGCAAAAAAAGACCTAGCTGAAGTAGTAGCTACTGAAAATAGAACAAAAGAAGCCGAACAAAAATTCTATGCAAAGGGAGGTGGTGAAGATCAAGCTGCTGCTAGAAGTGCTAGAAAAAATGCTGGATGGACTGGAACTGGATATAGAGTTCCACCAGAAAATTGGGATGGAAATTTTCCAAATGGAATAAAGGTAGAAGTAATACCTAGACCAATTAATCCCCCGTCAATGTCACCGGTTTCTGCTCCAGCTCCTTTACCTAAGATATTATCAGAAAAACAAACTAACGAGCAAAACTTACAAAAGGCCGCAGAGGCTTTAAGTAAAGCTGCAGATAAATTATCTGATTCTAATAAACAAGCTTCTCAAACTCCTGTGGTGGTTAATACACCACAACAACCATCATCTGCAGTGTCTCCTATCCCGGCTTTACGCCCAGATGCCATTGGAGGCACTAGATTCTATAACCGTATTCCAGCAATGGGATTTTAATATAATATGTTTTCTGAACTTTTATCTAACAAATCGGGTGGATCCGGTGGAGATGGTGGAAATATATATGATGTATGGAAGGATGGAGACTGGAAATTAACCGGAAATACTGCCGAAGTGCCTTATATTCGATTGAAGGAACATAGTTTAGATTTTGGTAGAACTACTGCAAATATTTTAAATCTTATAAGCACAGCCGGAAACGCTTTAAAAAATTCTCAAGAGGAGAAATCGGTTGACCCTTATATGATAATGTATGCTACAACACCCACTGGAAATAGTTATCAATTTCCATATTTGAAAAACAGTGGAACTATAAGAGGGGCTATTAGAAATTCTTGGAGTGAAGATAGTGGTGGAGCAGGTGCCTTGGTAGGGGCTTTGAGTGAATTTGCTAAACCTTTGGGAGATATTATAAGCCCGGGTTGGGGAATAGAGCCAGTTAAAAAATATGATAACACATCTCCACGAACTATAGAGTTTAGTTTTCCCTTATATAATACCCGTTCTTGGGAAAAGGCAAACTGGCATTATGATTTTATAACAAAATTTTCCATTCAAAATCTTAAAACTAGAACTTCTTTTTTAACATTCACTCCTCCAAAAATTTATGAAGTAGAAATGGACGCTGATGGTGGTATTGCTATGCCTGCAGCTTATGCTAGTATTGATGTACAATCTATAGGAACTCTTCGTCAGATATACGATAGGGGGCAAGCAGCGCGTTTAATTCCCGAGGCTTATAAGGTTGTAATAACTCTTACAGAACTTTTACCCCAGTCTTCTAATATTATGCAAGGAGAAATTGGTGGTAAAAAAGTACAAGTTGTGGGGGCGATATCAGCGATATCACGCCTTGCAAACCCTACACCCCAATAGCAAACCCATGAAACAAAATCAATTTTCTAATTTACCTAAGGTGTCTATATACAGATATGAAAACTTTTTTAATGTATATCAAGACCAGACTGGAAATTATTACAATTTATTAAAGGCTATAAACGTTTTTCAGTCTAATAATGATAATGTACAAGAAGATTATAATATAAAATATACAGATACCTGGTATTCCATATCTTATAGATATTACAACACTATGGAATTGTGGTGGTTGATTTGTACTTATAATCAAATAATGGATGCTTCTAAAATGCCAGAGCCTGGTACTATAATTAAACTTCTTAAACCTAATTATGTTGGGATTGTTTTAGAGCAACTTTATAAACAAACCATTAATTAGTATGTCTTCTAAAGGTGAATCCGATGAAATAGATTCAGATGATATTTTGATAGATGGTAAATTCTATCAAGGTAATGAAAACATCTTGCGTAAAGATGGTACCTTTAAGTGGACCGAGGAGATGGTCAATGAAATTAAGCTTTGTATAAAAAGCATTCTCCACTTTGCGGAAACTCATTATTATATAGTTACATTGGATGAAGGTAAAAAAAAGATTGAATTATACAAGTATCAAAAAAAATTATTAAAAGCTTTTAAAGCCAATCGCTTTAATGTGGTATTAAGTTCTCGTCAAAGCGGAAAAACGACTTGTATAGCTATATATGCTTTGTGGTTAGTTTGTTTTCATGGAGATAAAAGTGCCACTATAGTAGCCAATAAAGAATCCACAGCCAAAGAAATCTTTGCTCGTATTAAAATGGCATATGAACAGATGCCAATTTATTTGAAGCCCGCTATTAAATCTTGGCGTCGAGACGGGTTTGTATTGTCTAATGATTCGGCCATTAAAATTAGTACCACATCCGGAGCCGGTCCCCGGGGTGGAACTAGTAACCTTTTGATTATTGATGAGATGGCTTTCTGTCCTCCAGAAATCATGAAAGAACTCTGGAAATCTGCCATTCCTATTGTTATTCAATCAAAAAAGTCTCAGATTGTTTGTATTAGTACTCCTAACGGAACAGATAATAAATTTTATCAATTATATAACGATGCTCAAAAGGAAAGTAGTATTTGGAATTTGGAAAGAGTAGATTGGTGGGATGTACCAGGACGAGATGAAGCTTGGAAACAACAAGCCATGGAGCTTCTTAAAGAAGAAGGCAAAGGAGAAGAAGACTTTGAACAAGAATTTGGTAATGTATTTTTGACTCCTGGAAAATCTATTATAGATACCAAATATTTAGAAGAGCTTAAAAATCAATGTGTAGATCCGATTTTAGTCAAAGATGACGGGTGTTATAAAATATTTCGTATGCCAGAAGTCGGACACAATTATATAGTGGGGGTAGATATAGGAGAGGGTATTGGCAGGTCTAATACAGTGGCTCAAATTTTTGATGTAACTAATTTACAAGAAATACAACAAGTTGCCGTATATGCCTCCAATAATATCAGTCCATATCATTTTGGAACTCGTTTGTTAAATTTATTAATTGATTGGGGAAGGCCTCCAGTGTTGGTGGAAAATAATAACAACGGAGGACAAGTATTGGATGTGTTGTATCAAACACATAATTACGAAAATATAGTTTCTTATTTTCAAGAAGGCAATAGCAAACACTATAAAACGGATAATCGTAAAGGTATACATAATCATACCAATACTAGATATAACGGGATTACTAATTTTAGATATTGGAGTAATAGTTTGAAAGTTGTTAAATTTAATGACTATGAAACTCTTTGCGAATTATATAATTTTGTAAGGCTTCCTAATTATACCTATACCAAAAGATCTGATGGAGATTTAGATGATCGGGTGTTTGCATCGATATGGGCTTTATTTTTATTAATGCCTAATTTAGTTACTACCTGTTTTTCTGTAGCTGAGTTTGATGAGCAAGGCAGACCATGTAAAATTACACCTCTTAATGATAATACAGAATTGATTAGAAATAGTCCATTATTGATGGGGTCTCCTACTATAAAGCATCAAAAAGTGTATAGCCATCTACCTTCTGTAATGCCGGTGAAGGCTGTAATAGAAAGTGATATGATGAGGGAGGCTGCAAATCTTTGGAATTGGATACACAATGATGCCTATTCAAATAAAGAACTTCAAAAATCAGAAAAAGAGTTAAGTAATTATTCAACCATTCAAGAAGAGTGGCGCCCAGTAATTATTTTTTAATATGAACCAATCCATTTTAAACAGACCTCGTCAGGATAAATTTACTTTGGTTTTGGATTTGCCAGAAGCTTTAAGATCCATGGTAGATTCAACTATGGAATCTAGTTATAAACCAGATAATATTCAATTTACCGTATTTGGAAGCCCGGTACCAAAAATAGAAGTACCTTCAATTACTCTACCATTTGGTGGTCAAAGTATGAAGGTATCTAGTTATTCTAGACCGGCTTGGCCTGTTTTAGATTTGAGTTTTCTAGTTGATAGTGGGTATCAAAATTATTGGATTTTATGGAAATGGCTAAACCTTTTCAATAACTATGATGATAGTACTTCAGATATATCAAGTTTTGCCGGAATAACTCCTTCTGGTCAAATAACTTTAAAAAATAAAATTAGTCAATATATAACTAATTTTACATTATTTGCTTTGGATGAATATAATAATAAATTGGTGTCTTTTAAATACACAGATGCTTTTATTACAACTTTAGGAGAAATAAAATTCTCTCATCAAGAATCGGGAATGATAACAGGTTCTGCTTCTTTTGCTTATAATCAATTGCATGTAGATTTGATTAATAATATTAATAAAAATAATTGTTAATATGACAGATACTCAAGATACCTCGTCTGAATGGTCTAATAATGTTTATCAAATAGGACAACAACATTATGTTGTAGAAATATGGATGTATAACTTTATTGATAAACCATTTGAGGTGGATTTTTTTATTGTTGATCAATTGGTAATAGAAGAATTGCTTGATGACTGGAATGTACGAGGGTTTTTGACTCTAGCTAATCCTTTGGAACTGCTAGAAAGAGGTACCCCACAAACAAAGGATGCAGAAGCAATGCCAGCTCCTTTCTTGTTTCGTACAGATGGAAGAAACAAAATTAGTGTACGAATGTTTCCATATGTTAAGGGGTCTTCTGAGACTGGATCATCTACTCAAGACAGTCAAGAAACTCCCGGAAAAGATCCGACTCAGGAAATATGTTATGATTTTTCTATATATGATATTCAAGACGTTTCTAGTGAAGTTCCGGGATTTAATAAACGAACCTTTTATTTTAAAGATGAAAAGCATCAAATATTATCAGAAAGAAATTTAGAATGGTCTACGTCTACAGGTTCTGCAGACACGGCAGCTGACAAAGACCGAACCATGAATGGTAATGCTGCTATAAAAGCTTTGTTACAAGCTGCTTCAAAAATAGAGGGAGGAGATAATGATGTTATAAAAATTGGTTATGGAAAGGATGGAACCATAGATAAACCGACAATTCCTCTCAATCAAATAGATGAAAATAATTGGGACAGAGGACCAGAAGATGATGATGCGAGATTATTTTACACATCTCCAGCCAAAGCCAAAGTAATACATGATATAAATTATATCCTCAAACACACCAAGGCTACAGACGGTTCTCCAGTAATATTACGGTATGGCAGAACCCCAAGAGAGTCATCTAATCCTGGGTGGAAATTAACTCCTCTTTCTACTATATTTAAAACACCATCTCAAGATACTGTAGAAAATTTAACAATAGTAGATAATGTTGATGCCTCGGGAAGTACTCCTCCAGTTCCTAGAATTCCACAAGAGAAATTTGCATCTGGGATATCTTCTATTATAACAAGTTATCACTATGCTCCACCTGTAGCAGCAGATGATAATTTTTTTGTTAATAAACCGGTTTTTAATTATAACTTTGCCTCAGGGGCTTATACCGCAAATTATAAAGATAATACAGTTCAAGCAACTATCAAAGCTTTAGAAAAAATAGCTCAACCCTTGTATAATATGAAGGGTGGGCAAGGACAAATTGCTCAGTGTTTTAATAACACTAAGGTTAAAGGTATGAGTACAGAAATAATTTATGTACCACAAATATTTCATCTTAAGGATTGCTCGTCTTTAAAGATGTTAAAAGATATAATCTTTTTAAGTGGAATGATTTATATTCAGTTACCCGGATTGACACAAAGAATTCCAGGTAAATTTATAACAATAGACAGACCGGTTTATTCTGAAAATAGATTTGATGATAAATTTTTAGGAGAATGGTTAATTACTAAAGTAACACATACCATTACTAAAACTGCATATATTAATGATATGGCTGCTGTAAAATTTGATGCTAAAACAAAAATCTTTCCTGAAAATGACCCAGCTTATTAAATATTTTTATGGACAAAAACATTCTTAGGGCAAAATTAGAAGAAATTAAGAAATCTAATCCAGAACTAAATTCTTCTAAAAAAGAATATCCATCTACAACAGAAATGGCTAAAAATTTAATAGGTAGTGTTGTAAGAAATGTACAAAGTGTTGCTAGTGGTAATCCTTTGAAAATTACTAAAGAAGAAGCCAGTAGTAGATTAAATGTATGTAAAGCTTGTTCTTTTTTTGATGCCTCAAAAGAAAGATGTAAAAAATGTGGTTGTAATATGGCTGTAAAAACTTATTTGAAAGCCGAAAAATGTCCTCTTAATAAATGGTAAAAAAATATGGCAGACAATACAACACAAGAATCTGGTAATAATCTTCCCGTTGCTTCAGCCGGTGCTTTTAGTATGGGGAGATTTGATGTTGCAGGGTTTCGTAATACTCGAACTGAAACCACAACGACACCTACACCACCGGCGAAAAATACATCATTTCAAGCTGTAGGAGACGAAGGTAATAGTGGTTATAATTTTAGAGCTAGGGGTGATGAAGGTAATGATAATGCTTATAATTTTAGAGCTCAAGGGGATGGTGATGATAGATCTTACAATTTTCAAGCAATTGAGAGGGGTGATAGTTATGTTGCCCCGGAAAAAGAAGCGTTGAGTCGGGCTGATTATTTAGATTCTTCAAACACTGGTATAAATTCATCTCCCGGAGAAGATGCAAATTATTCTAATGGAGGATCATCTGGTTATAATTTGCCTGGAATGGATCAACGATTTGATAGTGGAACTCCAAGTGATTCTCTTCCGGGAATGGATCAAAAATATGGTTACGGATTGGATGGAGATATCCCAGGCATGGATCAACGGTATATTGCTCCAGAAAAAGATGGTACTAGCCTCTCTAGTTTATCTCAGTATGATGCAGATGGTAATTTATTACCAGAAACAAATGTAGATGCTCAACTCACTTCTGGAGCTGTTACCAAAGGAGAAATCCCACCTTTGGATGAATTGGAGAGAAGAAGCCATTTAAGCAAAGCAGAACTGGCACGTTTGCTTAATGTAGTTTGTGGTAAAAATATTAATCACTACAAAGCAGCTTTGATGATGCTAACTAGATCTTACGGTGGAGCCAGTAAAGGTGGAAAAACTATTCCTACTATAACAATTTCAGAGTTTGAAGATTGGTTGCCATTTACAATTGATCCACAAACTTATCGAGAATTTATTAATAAAAATTCTGGATCTTTAAAAAATGCTAATTTATTAAAAACTGCTAAAGAAAAAACTCCAGCAGGTGAGGCTGGAAATTTAAATGATGTTGGACAATTGGGAAGAGATGTTAGGGGATTGGCTCGAGCTCAAACTAGCTGTGCCACTGGCAGGCCAGGGTATTTACCAGCCTGGGCATCAGATATATTAAAGAGACATGATGATAATGGCTTTGTACAAGGATTGACTAGATTTTGTGATGCTATACATACTCACGCCTGGATGAAATGCTTTTCTATTGGTGGTATGGGTGGGTTATCTCAAGCTGTACATCATGTTACTGGTGCAGTGCAGAATTTTTTTCATGCCATGAATGATATATACCAAGGTGTAAAGTTGGTTATGTTACAGGCTCAACTTTTTGTAGAACAAATAATAAATTCCATACAAGATTTTATTCAAAATAGATTTTTGAACGGAATCATAGGTTTAATATTGGCTATTGCTTGTTTAATTTTAAGTACTATACAAGGTTTATTAGATGATATTGGATTTTTTGCTTCTATGTTTGGTGGGGCAGATAGTGTGTTTCAAGCTTTAAATTCTATACAAAACGTTGTTAACATTGGTAGTCAGGCCATAAATTATATCACCAATCCTATTTCAGCTGGATTTCCTGCTATGTTTCCAAAGGCTGCTGCCAATGTAATGAATTTTGTCAAAAATATAGGATCTTTGCCAGAACATTTAATGGGTCATTTGTTGAAAAATTTTAAAGGAAATATAGCTTTACATAATCGAGGAATGGCTATAGCCAATTCTATTGTTCAGCGATATGGAATGCAAGCCCAATTAGGGGATTTGGGTCCTATATTACAAACATTTGGTAAAGCCTTGCCAACTTCAAAATGGCACCGAGGCAATAATCCAGTCAGAAGTGGCCCTACGTCATTTTTTCCTAATAGTATGTCTAATTGGTTTCCACAAGGTCAGGGTCAAGGTTTATTAAATTATGATGCCAATGGAATACCGCGTTTTAATTTAGAAGGGGGTTTAAATAGAGTGTCAAATATATTTGATATACAAAATAACCCATACTTTCAAAATGCTCAAGCAGAAGTATCTAGTTTTAAATATAATGTGGCTAGTGTAGGTGATGTCTTAAAAAGACCATTTCAATCTAATCAAAATTAATGCAAGAGTTAACTCCAATATATGGAAATCATGTAGGATTTGTTATAAATGACCAAGACCCAGAAAATCGTAATAGGGTTCAAGTTTTTATACCACATTTGTCTACTACTCTGGGCAAAGATTGGAATTTAATAGCCAATCAAGAAGCAATTGATGATAAAGTTATTAAACAGGGTGACTTGACTGGCTTTGGAGATGATGTATTAAATAGGTTAAAAACATTATTGCCATGGTCTGAGTGTGCTGCTCCGTTGTTTGGTTTAAATGGTACAACACACACTGGTGGTGGTGAAGTAAAAACTCAACCTCAAACTGTAACTCCCCCATCTATTACAGCTAATAATAGCACAACAGCAGATAAGGAAACATCCGTTGATCCTAATTCAACTTCAACAGATAAGAATTTTGAAACTAAAAATGAATTGGGATTTACTCCAGAACAAATAGCTGAATATCGTAATGGAGAAAAAAATATTTCATTAACAGAAGAACAACAAACAGCTTTACAAGAATATGCTGTGTCTAATAATTTATCCCAAGATGATGCTTTAAAAAAAATGATGGCAGATGTAAAAAATCCATACGGTTTTAGTGTGTCACAAATTAAAGACTCTTCAGTTGATGGTAATGGATTTTCTCGATTTAATTTCAATGAAACTCAAACACAACAGTTAGAAAACATTAAATCTAAATATGGTTTAAATGATGCAGATGCTGCAAAAATAATGACACAAGGGTTGGATTATAATCAACCAGTTTCTAGCACCGCTTCAAATACCCAACCAGCTTCTGATACCTCTAGTTCTACTTTTACCGGTTCTGCTTTTACCGGTTCTAAAAAACAATTTTATGATAAAATGTATAACTCCATTTATGCAGAAGCTCAAAAACAAGGAGTTCAATATCCAGATGTCATAGCTCGTTTAGGTACAGCTCAAACTTCTCTAGAAACGGGATGGGGTCAACATTTAGGGGGGGTGAATAATTATTTTGGCATTAAAGCTCGTCCAGGTGAGGAGGGATCCGGTTTAATTAATACAAAAGAAGAAATTAATGGTAAAATGGTTGTTATGAAGCAAAGGTTTAGGGCTTATAACAATATGGAAGAATCGGCAGCAGATTATGTTAAATTTTTAAAAGAAAATCGTCGTTATAAGGGGGTGTTGGCATCATCAACAGTAGATGAAGCTCTGGCAGCTCAAGGTAAAACTGGATATGCCTCTGGTTCTGCTTATGGAAGTGCAATAACAAAAATTAATAATGATGCAATGGGTGGTAGATTATCAAATGCAGCTCCTGCCAATCCTACTGCTATGCCATCCCGGGCTAGTATGTTAAATAATGGTAACAGTGGTGGTGTATTAACTGGACATCATATAGATCAAACTAGTGGATTGAGGGGACATGACATAAGATCTCCTAATGGAATGTTTTCTGTTCCACCACCAGGTACCATGGTGTGGGTGTTTTTTATAAATGGAAATCATATGTGTCCGGTTTATTTTGCAGCAGTTACAGAACCAAATGCTGGTAGTCGTACGGCTCCTGGAAATGGCGGACCTGCTGGACCTACGGGTTCTACTGGAACAGAAACTACAGCAACCAGTTCAGTTTCAGGGACTTCTTTAAATAGTTTATCTCCACCACCTAGTGGTGGAAGTTTATGTGCTTCTCAAGTAGTGGCAAATGCTAAACAAACTGCTTTGGGTATGGGTGGATATAATTCCACACACTATTGTTATAGGGGTGTTAAGACTTCCTTAGTAAAATCGGGCTTGGTGAGTAGTTATGCTGGTATGGCCCAAAAGGGAGGTAAACCAGAATATGCTAAGTATGCGGGTAGTTCTTTGGAATCTAACGGTTTCGTAAAAATAGATCCTTCTCAGCAACGTCCAGGAGACGTAAGGGTGTATGATAATCCTGGTCAACCAGGACACATAGCAATTGTGGGTACTAATGGTGGTGAAGAATACTCAGACTTTGTTGCTGGAAGACCTGCTAACATGCCATTATTGGGTGTTTATAGGTCTTCTAAAATAAAAGAAGACTGTTAATTCTTCTATACAATTGTATTTATAATAACATGGCAACTTCTCCTTTTATATCTAAAAACACATCAGCGCATGAAGGAAATTTAAAAGGATCTTCCGGTGAATTAATTTTTCAGCAGCTTCAAAAGCAAACAGCTTTGAGTGAAAATGCTATAGATGATCGATCTTTTGTTCAATTATCTCAAGTAGATGGGGCTGGTATAAAATTTGAAGCTGGTGGAAAAACAAGACTAGAAAGTCCGACTGATCTTTCTACCAATGCTGGTAAAAATAGTTTTGAGGCTGTGTTGGGTAGCAAGCAAACTCACGTGGGTTCAAATGTTATGACCAACGTGGAGGGGGATATAATCATAAGAGTTGGTAAGCAAGGCAAAGAAGAATATGAAGCTGTAAAGCAATTACAATCTATTCAAGAACAGGTAGTACAGCGAGCTAATCAAGCAGCAGCAAGTGCAACGGATGATTGGACACCTTGTCCATTATGTAATCAAAAAGCTTTAGAGGATACCAAATCTGGAACTTATATAGCAATAAACAAAAATATGCGGATACTAGAAAAGGTACCATATGTTGGTCCTTGGTGGAAATGGCCTGCTTGGCTTTTTAGTAAAACTTCTGGAATATTATCTGCAAAACCTCACATCTCTTATAATTCAAAGAAATCTTGTAGTGCGGGATGTAAAGATGGAATGATACAAACTCCTCAAAAAACTATACAAGCTTATAATGAAGGTTTAACCAAAAGTTTAGATGCTAATCAATCAGCTATAGAAGAACAACAAATTAAAATGGGTTCTGGTGGTAATGTAGTATTAACAACTAAAGGCGGGATAGTTATAAATGCGGGTCTGGTCAAAAATCAAAGTGATCCTTATCTGGAAAAGGGTAAACATACCATAGCTGGTGGTTTAGCTGCTGAAAAATCTAGTCCCATGTTTTTAAGTGGTAGGGGATCTCCTAAAAGGGTTATAAAAAATCCAGCTGTGGAAGCATTGGACCTAGCTGGTGGAGATATTTATTTAAATGTTTCAAAAAAGTTTACAGTAAACGCTGGATCAGATGGTATTGATCTTCAGACTTCTGGTGGATTGGAATCTATAGCTGGACATGTAGAGATAAAGGCCACTAAAGGAGAGGCACATTTTGGATCTGGTAACTTAACTGTAATACACGGAGAAAAAGTATTAATCCAAGCCACAGCCGCAGATGGATCTGTTAGCTTTGATGCAAAAAATGTACACTTTCCGCATAGTGCCTCAGTGGTTGGTAGCTTAGATGTCAAGGGAGCTATAAACTCAGACGGACCGTTGTCTGTTCCATTTTTGAGAATACCGAGCATGACTCAACAAGTAACAGAGTCTGCACCCACTCAGATGGCGACTGGGGAAGGTAATTTTGTAACTGGTATAGCTGGACGAATGGCTAGTTTTGCAAAAGATAATGCAGGTAAAATGGTTTTTCCTCCGACTTGGATAGCTGACCCAGATCATATGGTTTCTTTTGTACAAGAATTATATGATATAGTGAGAGCAGCTATGTTTGTAAACCCAATACCTTCTGGTTTTTGTATGGTGTGGTCTACTGGAGGATGTACTATGGGTGGATTTGTAGTTACCTTTGGATTGGGTATTGTGTGGAATTATTATCATAATCATAATATGTTTAGTATGGAATCCGCTGGACAGGTTACTCTTCCGTTGATGGAGGCTCATGACACTGTACAAGGAGTTAATTCCCATCGTGGAGTAGGTAGTCCAATACCAATGCCACCTCCTGGAAAAAGTTCTATTGGAATAAGACCCGGACCAGCTTCTCTAGGCGGGCCTTGTGGTGGCGGTGGCTCATATTCTAAACCTCGCAATGCTAATTATGGTGTAGATCCAGAAAATACTTTTACGGGTGATGGATATGTAGATCGCTATACCTATAGTAATAGAGGTATTAGAGCTTTGTCATCCTACAATGTTTATCCTCAACATGAGCCGGATTTACTTCCTCCAGTGACTGATGGTGAATTTTCTAATTGGAAATATGGAGTTCTACCATCCTTGACCGGCTGCAATACAGATTGTCCAACGCCTTAACAGGACATTTTAGTATAATCTGGAATATTTTTTAATAAATCAGCTGCAGCACGATGATTGGCCATTGCAACTGTGAATACTTCCAAATTGATCAAAGGAATACCAAGTTGTTGAGATATATAATCTTTTTGATCTGGATAATATCTAAAAAATTTGTTGGATGTATCTTCTGAGGTTAAAGATGGAGAAGTGGTAACGGCAGATCCGTCTGGATTGACGGGGCCGGTAGACGTCATGAGTACTGTATTGGCGTGTTTTGATATTTTAATAAAAAAGAATCCAACAGATACAAAAAAGGCTTCTCTAATTGGCCAACTATCTAACGGAAAACATTTGTTTATATAATTTATAAATGCATCTGCATGATTGCGAAATGCATTTTCTTTTTGTGTTTCAAAATAAAATGATATGTCTGCTGTAGTGGGGAGTGTTATGGGTTGATTATTAGATGCAGCATCTGTAGCAACTTTAATTAAATTTGCTGAGGCTTTGGCTATTTTTACACCGTCATCATTGCAAATGCAATCATCCACAACCTGAGTGCCTAAATTTTCCAACATTTCTTTATAAGCATCAACTCGAGGTATAAATTCTTGCAATACAGCTTGCATAGCACAACCCAAAGACCATCTAGGATCACCTATCATAGACATTGCATTAAGATCAGGCATTAAAGCTCTATAGTCTATTTCCTGTGATGGTCTTTGCAAGACCCCGTCATATTCCTCGTTTTCTACCTTAGACATTATTTTACCCAATACTGGATTAGGGTTGGGTAAAAAATGTGGATTTGAATTTGGATTTAATTCTTCATATCCTACGCTTGGGTCTGGATATTCCAAGACAATATCTACTGGGTGAGTAGAATTCATCTTGGATGCTTGATATTTAATAGAATTTAAATGTTCTTCTGTTGTAGATACTACAGTTAATAAATTCTCTCCCTTTTTATCTGTGTTTAATTTTCCGGGATAAAGAGTAGCATCTTCAGGAGAATCACATTTAGTAAATTCAATGGTGTGAATAGAACTTAAACTATTCAAAAAAGACTTATCTAAAATAGTAGGCAAATTTTTAATATTTGCTAGTCGTCGAGAAGTATCATTTAATTCTTGACTAGCAGAATTTAAAGCTTGATCTATTGTAGGGTCTGCCATATTAATCTAAGGGATCTTCGTCACTTTCTGCTTCTAAAAAATTATTTTGCTGTTGTTGAATGAATACGGTTTTTAGAAACTCCATAATGGCGTCTCGGTCTCTAGCTGATTCTGCATGTTGTACAATATATCTTTCACCCTTATCACTATATCCAATCAAAATATAACTGTCTAGATATTCTGTGATAATAGATTTAAGAATATTATAGTCTCTGGTTTGAATTTTATTATCTGAATGGTTTTCTTTAACCCATTTATCTAAAGCTCTTTGTAACTCTGCATTGTTAATAGAGTTATAAATATTGGCTTTAACTTCTGAGATGACTTGTGCAGTTTCATTTTCATTCAAACTAGATAAAGAAGGTACCGCTACAGAAATTTGTAATTTGTTTTTAGTAGAAGAGGGTTTCTTTTCTACTTTGTCTTCTGGTTTCTTTTTCTTAGGCGCCGGCATAGGTAGATGCTTTGTTGTTAATGCCGAATTTAACCAAATATTCAATAACAATTTCAATGGAACTTGTTTTAATTTTGAAACGGTCAGGGATATATTGTCCTCCATCATAGATTTCAAAATATTCTTCACCCAAATCATTATGATTATTATAACAGGTTACTAATACAGATGACACAGTTGGATCAATTATTACGGTCCAAGAGCGTGGATCTGCTGTACCATAGTCACTAAACAGTTTATCAGCAACATATCCACTATCTCGTAGACGTTTAATGAAGTAACTGCATGTAGTTATTTTATTTTTAGCCATAATGTTTATTTATTTAATTTGTAGATGTTATTTTACCAGTGCTGAAATAATATATTTTAATTCTATGCTTTCTTCTTCCATGCTTTGGAAAACGAAAACCTTGTATTGACTATTGATTTTAACTTTAATATCTGAACGACACGATGTTAATATTTTAAATACTTCCATATTAAGTGCCATTGGACTACTGATTGGGTTACCACTAAATTCTTTTGAAGCAATAAGATTAATATTGTCTACATTAGGCTGGGTTTTATCATTAATTTCTGCTAATACTTTTTGCCCATCTGTTGAAAAATAAATCTTTGTAGAATCTGCTACAAAAGCATATCCTGCCATGATTTGTTTAATCTTAGAGACTGGTATGATGAATTCAGTATCAAACTTTAAGGAGGATATTTTATTAATAGATACTGGTGCTTCTTTGATTACACTATTATCTACTAAATGATATTTAAAAAAGGTCTTTTCCTCTGTCTTATCATCTACTACTTGACACTTGATGCTATTAACATCATATTCCAAGGAAAAGATTCCATCATTACCCAAACACTCTAATCCAGATAATAATTTTTTAATACTAATTAAATTAAGCTGTACAGCTGGATTAACAGAAACTGGTAATTTGGCTTTAGCATATAAGATAATGGTAGTATCCGGAGAGCAACATATAGAATATAAATTCTCTCCGGATACATTGAGAACACAGCTTTCCGTCAGTCGATTAATAGACCCTAGTATCTTTTCTAAATAAGACTTAGGAAGAGGAATGGAAGACATTAATCTCTGGAGGAGTTGGATTTTTCTTTTTCTGTAATGTGATTAAAGACTTTACCCAACATTCCAGAAATTTTAGTGAATGTAGAATCTATTTTTAGCAAAGTTGCTTTAATAGATTTAATGTCTTGAATTAATTCATCTTGAGTCGGTGTAGTAACTGAAGCTACTGGCTGAATATTTTTAACAACTGGAAGAGTAGATGGTGGAACAACTGGCTGTTGAACATTTGCTTCTACTAGCTGAATTGGGATATCTGGTACTGAAAGTGGAACTTGAGCTTGTACCATTTCTTCGGGAATATATCCACTATTAGCTGGATCGTATCTGTCTGGTCTTACCGGAGCTCCGCTTCTAATAGAATCAATAAAGGCATTAATATTAATTCTATTTGAGGGAACTTGACGGTGTGAGTCGGACATCTTATCGACATAGTTAAGATGTCCTCCCACTAAACCAGCCAACATAGCTGCATCTTTATCAAATTCTTTTTCGGAGATCATATATTACTTTAAGTCTCTACCAGCATTAATCACACTAACGGCGATTGAACTATGAATTGATTCATAATGATTTACGATAACCAAATAATCCTTAATACGACCATCTAGATCTTTATCTAATTCAACAGCCACCTTACGAACCATATCTTCTACAAAGACCGGATTTTCATACATCAATTCTGTCTGATATGCTTCATCAACACGCTTCAAAGCATTGACAATAGGAGCTGAAGAGCTTCTTTCTACTGCTAGAACCAACTCTTCAAACCAATACACTTCTCCGGTAGTACCAGACTTAGTTAATTCAACAGTAACATCTGCATAAGACTGCTGATTATGGGCTCCGTAATCTGAAATTTCTTTAGAGCATGGACACAAAGATGCATACAATACATTGGCGTGAAGATAAAACTTTTTCTCACCATTGACAAGTCGACCCTCAAAGGATCCTTGATAATCCATATGAGATACAACCTTAGACACTGGGGCTTCTTTCTTCAAGAAATAATCAAACTTAATCTTGATATAAGCATTTTGACTCTTGAGACGATTCTTACATTCATCTAAAAGAAGATCCATCACTTCATCAATACGATGTGTCTTATTAGCCAAGACCTCTTCTACAAGAATACGGTAACGGCTCATGTTAGTACCTTTAACCTCTGGAGTTAGGTCTGTATACATACTAATAATTGCCTTTGTAGGATTAATGGATCCGTCTTTACGAACGATTTCCATTGGCACTACGATGTTACGAGATCCTACCTTAGGAATATACTTCTTAGGAAATCCATCTAGAGTGTTTTGAATGTCAGGGATATCAGCGTTGGTTTTGATGCGTGGCATATGTGTATTTGGTTTATTGTTTTTAGGTTTGAGGTTAAAATTAAAGATCCTTAAGAATGTCTTCAATGCGATCATTAACAGGTGATTCATCGTCTTCATCAGTAGATCTCTGTGTGATTGTAGATGATTTTGGAGCAGATGGCAACTCAAAATCAACTTCATCTTCTACTTTAGCTTTCGTAGGTTTGGAAGATAATTCTTCAGCATTTCCTAAGAAATGAATATTAAACAACCTATTAATTTCTTCTAAGGATTTGTGTTCAAAAATATTATCTAAATTTTTGATAGAGTCATACAATTCGTCAATATCCGGATTACCTTCTAAGGGAGACGGACTAGTAAACTTTGAAGCTACATAGGTAGGGTATCCACCTTCATTGGTTTCCACTTTAATACGCAAATTGCAACCCCTTTCTGAAAGATCAAAAATCTTAGCACCAAAATCTGCTGCATCATCTCCACTAATTGCATCTGTAATAACTTTGTCTAACTGCTTACCATAACGCAAAATTTTAATTTGACCCTGATTTTCTGGGTTAGTTGGATCTTTAATTACATATACATTAGTTAACCAATTTTCATTGCGTTTAATGGGCTTGATACGTTCAATTTCTGACTTGTTATTGGTTCTATAAACTTTCGAGCGATACTCGTCAATTGGGCATCTTTCTCCGTAAGTTGCTGGACAAAGAACAGAAACTAATTCATTGGTAATGACACTATTCCACAGGTGGTGGTAATAATGAAACATAGTTCTTTCTGGGTTTTGAATGTTTGGAATGAGACGTACCAAATAGGTTTTACCAATCTCTAATTTCATAAAATCTCGGAATCCACTTTCAGCATTGGAACTCTTTTTGTTGAGGGCTTCTTTGATGGATTCGAATAGGTTGTTTGTGTATTTCATGGTTTTTACGGTTTTATGGTTTGTGTTTTACTGATTTATATTAACTGAATGAGAGTTTGATTTCAACTTTAAATCAATAAAAGTTTTAACTTTTTGTGTAGCCTCTTTTACCAGAGACTTGGCTTTGTTAGAGTTGTGGTATCGATTGCGAAATGCCGAAAGTTGTTCTGTTAGATTGGGAATCCAGGTATCTCTTTCATCTGACTCAAAGTTGAAAATATCTAACCCTCCTAATTCCATTAAACAATAAGGATTAACTAGGTGTAATCTGTAGTGTTCTGTCCAAACTGGCATAGTGCCATGACAAATGTGGAGATACTGTGACAGGGGTATGTTTTGTGATAAACAGTATTCGGTTATAAATTTAAATCCTTCCTTAATGTCTTCTATTTGATTATCTGGAGATTGATCTAAAATTGCTTTTTGAAACAGAGAATAGCTTTTAATAGCTGCTCTAGTGATAAAAAATGATAAGGGAGGAGTGCTTTCATCTGGGTGTAAAAATCGTGGAGCTCCAAAGAAATCATCCCACTTTATGTGTGGAAATTTAATAAAAAAAGCATGAAGCTTTTTTAGATAAAGACAGGTACTATCTGAGATATCATCAAAATTCTTCCTCGGTTTCCAGGCCTGTCCGTTGCGTTGATGGCGAAGATAACAATTGTATATTTGTTGTTCTATCAGAGGAATTTTCACTGGATTCAGAATTTAAGGATTTTCGCTGTTTGAATCTAAACACCTTTTTGTATATGTTTGGAGTAAGACTCAAGTATGTTCTTATTATATTCTGTAAATTATAATCTCCAAGCAATTCAAAGAAGATTTTTTGTGTTTTTTTGTCTTCTACTAGAAACTTTAAAAAATTTAAAAAATTTAATTTTTTACCTTTAGATATACAAACAAAGGACCCAAATTTGAGAGTTATATTTTCAAATTCTATGGAATCAAAATTTCCTCCAGGATTAATAATGTTGTCTATTTGTTGAGAAGAAGTAATAATCATACTTTATTTTTACCCATTCAAGGGTTTGAGGTTTTTTGTAATTTCCATAAATAACGGAGTTATAACGCCACCACCAGCATTAGAGTGTCCTCCTCCATCGCATATTTTTTCTGCAAAGGCTCCTACATCAATTGGATCATTTTTTAAAAATTGTCTAATACATACTTTTTCTGTTTTGGTATTGACAAAAAAGAAAATATCTGGCTGATGGGCTTGCATAATCATATCCATTACTGTGTTGGATATTTTTTCTGTTAAAGCTGCAACTACTCTTTTTTTCTTGGATCCGAAGTTTACATCACCGGTAAAGATTGGAAGAGATTTTGCTTCTTCTTGAGCAGCTTTTTTAACAAATGAAATAGCTCTTTTTTGTTCTGGTGTAAAGGGTTTAAATCCTTCTCTATAATCATTAATAAACTTTGTAAAATTATTTTTATACATGGTCCAGAATAAAATATTTAAATCGTAAGACTCTGGAATTTGGAGTCTATAATAATCAAAATCATCTGCTAGGGCTATAAGCATTTTTTGATCATTTGTTCGATCTGGATATTTTTCTCCTTTAAAAAGTTTAGCCATCAACAAAGCATTGGAAGAGATTGTCTTGTGTATAATTTTAGCCCTTTGAAACCTGGGAATAAAGGATTCTGAAGTTTCGTGGTGATCTATAAAGGTGATATGTTCTTGATCTAAATCAGGTAAGAACTCTTCTCTCAAAGCTAAATCTAAGATAAAAGTAGTACACGGTCTGTTAACCTCTTCCACTTCTATTTTGAGATTATCCATTTGTAAATTATTAAATCCCTTATATTTAATATGACTATTAGGCAATGCCCACATCAAGGTGAGTAGACTTACAGCTCCATCTAAATCACTATGGGTGTAGGCATTAATACAACTTGACATATGCCTATTTATATCTGGGGAATCCATAGTCACTAATCGTCTAAAGATTCGATAGTTCTAAGAGTATCTGAAATACTACTAATTCCAGTTGTAGATCCTGGTAACACTTTATTAGGAATAATAAAAGATTTGGACACATCATCCGGATCTCTCAGTGTAAGAGTAGGATAATCAATATTTAAAACTGTATGGCATTCCCGTGGACCAAATCGGTTCTTGGTTATTCCAAGATGAATAATACCCAATTCAAAGTCTTCTTCCTCTGTCCAAATAGAAAATTGAGCATCAGCAGTATGAGCCAAACCCATAGATTCACTTGTTGTTTCCAGTCCTGGATTTGATTCATTGTAGGCTGTACGATTACATTGAGTTGCTGATATGACTGGACAATTGAAGTGATATGATATGGCTCGTATCATTTCTGAAATTTGCTTGATAGCTTCATAGGAATTTTGTCCTTTTTCTGGTGGTGCTACTAGATTTAAGTAGTCCAACACAATAGCATCTGGTTTAATTCCTTTACGGACTAATCTTTCTAAATATCCTTTAATTTGAAG
>Ga0114969_10000926_pt1 | contig 24920 bp, 38 predicted proteins | sample M_130807_MF_Meta_FD_87316 | JGI IMG/M metagenome (GOLD analysis project Ga0114969, IMG submission 87316) | Freshwater microbial communities from Lake Montjoie, Canada to study carbon cycling - M_130807_MF_MetaG | ecosystem: Environmental > Aquatic > Freshwater > Lake | place: Lake Montjoie...
CCCAAGGAGATACTTGATACTGCTCATACAATGAAGTTGCTAATTTACTATTAGTAGTGTTTGGTGTGAAACCATAGTTACTCCAACCTGTGTAGAATACTTGAGATGAAGTCCCTTGTGAGAATGCAGTTGATACATAACTCAAAGCTTTATTATTGAATCGGTATCTTAACCAAAAATAACGAGGTGTGGTTGTTCCTTTCGCAACGGTGTACTTTATAGAAATGGTATCACCCACTTTATAAGGTGCCGTTGTTGTAATCGCTTGGTCAATCGTTAATTGTGCCTGTGCTGTAAATGATAATAGAGATATAACTAGTATCCCTAAAATTGTTAATAATTTTTTCATATTACTTTTTTACCAATAATTTTGTGATTAGCTTATCGGATGCTTTTTTCAATGCGTTACTAAGGGAGGTTTGATTAAATTTACCACCCTCATCAACTATTAACGTAGACATTGAGATTTCTGATGATGATTCTTCAACCACCACTTCTTTCTCCTTCTTTCCTTCTTTATATAGGATACCCTGCAATCTAACCACCACTTCTTCTTCTCCTTTATGGAATACTGAAATGTTGGTTTTGGTTGTAAGTACATCCAAATAAACAATATTAACTTTTAAGTGATATTTTGCATCTTGCGAAAGGTCATATCCTGCTTCCTGAAGATATTCCTCTAAGATGTTCTTAACACCAAATCCTAAATTACGATTTCCTGCTAACTTACCAATTTTAACTTGATTTTCTACGGTCTCTACCCAAATATGGTCTTCGGCTTCATACCAAATATTATTTGGATTGTTTTTGAAAGTTCCATCAATTCTCCAACTAATTTCATTGGCAATTTGTGTAGCCCATTCCTGTCTACCACTTACTTCCAAAAATACAAAAAACAATTGGAATAAAAGGGCTAGTACTACAAAAGATATAGCCGCAATTAAAAACGTTTTAACAAATAACTCTTTAATGTTAAAAACTAATGACTTAACGTATTGCATGATGTTTCCTGCTTATTATGTTAGTATAACAAGTTACGGAACACTTAACGAAACTAAAAATTGTGAAAACTTATTGTAAAACGTTTATCCCCATAAAACTAAGTTGTGTAGAACAAATTGAGCATAAAAAAGGGATTCAATGATAAATATCACAAATCCCTAAAATAATGTTTATTAGAATGTTAAGATTTATAAATTTTTTAACTTATATAGAGTTGAATATATTAATTTTTCAACATTATCTATTTCATTTTGGATGAAAGAAACTTCCTTTAATCCATCTTTCATTCTTTCAGTATGTACAAATTTTACTAAATCTTCAAAATACGAAATTATATTATCTTTATCCGCATCGTTATCGATACCCTTTACTGCTTTGAATTCAATTAAACCATTCATACCTTGATAACTTTCAGCGATACCATCTATCAATCCGATTATATCTTCGTAGTACGTTTGAAGTGCTAAATGTGAAGCTAATCCATTTGGTGATACTCTTAAATGAAACACATGCGCTTGTGTTCTACTATGCATCAACATCGATAATAAATCTGTCATATTGGTATTGTTTATAAATTATAAATATTCTTCTTCCCAAAATTCATTACTTGGAGATGTTACCATACCGTGGTCTAAATAATCATTCAACATTTTTGTTTGATGTTTTTTCATTTCATTTACCACCTTTGTAATATAATGAGTCTTACAATCTGTCATTTCTCTAATAAGAAGATACAAATGTTTTTTGTTGAAGTTTTCTATATGCTGTGACCTTCTGAATAATTCTAATACCGCATCTGCTATTTGAATATCTCTTTTCTTTGTAAATACTTTAGTAAGATTTTCGTCCCAATATCGTAACATAAGGTCTTTAAACTCCACCATTTCATCACCTCTTTGTGTTTCTTTAAAATCATTTTCTGGATTCCAACTTTCTGGCATTTCAGATAATAGAGATGTTTTTTTAAATCTTTTATAGTTTCCGTTATTTTTAAGAATAAGATAATTTTTAGCTACGATGGAAAAATAAGAGAAGGCTTTACCCTTTCCTTCCTGAAACATATGTATTTTTTCAATAAGATTTGATATTACCTCCATTTGAACATCCTCTTTGGATACATCAAAGTAAGAAAACTTAAATGTGTTAAGAATATTCTCTGCTAATTTTTCAAAAGGATATTTGATACCTTCTACATAAATTTTATTTCTAGCATCGGTGTTATCCGATTTGTTGTACTCTATAATTGCTTTTTCAGTATCTATTGTAAAATACTGTTTACTTTTCTTTTTTCTAGGCATTATTAGATTTTGTTTTATAATTTTCTATTGTTTCCTTTAATTCAGAAAACACAGCTCCCACCTCATCATCGGATTCGAATGAACCTCTAATATCAATCTCTTTCATTTTAGAAAGCATTGATTCTAAATTTGATTGTGTAACGATTTCTTTATTATCATATTCCATAATAGTATCTACCAATTGTTCATTTTGTTTAACAATATTTATCCCTCTTATTAAGAGAACAATGTTAATCAATATTGAGGCTGGTAATAATATTATTAGTAAAAATCCAATTAAGTATTCCATAAGTTTTAATTAATATACAAATATACAACATTTTTGTGAGAATACCAAATTAGGCTTCTCCAATCGGTCCATATGAAAAGGGAATGTTTTTATATGCTTCTTTTCTCATCTCATTCATTTGGGATTTAATACCAGTTATTCTTTCTTTTAAACGTATATCCAAAGTTTCATCTTCAACAACTCCAGTCTCTACTAATTCATCCACTAATGTTTGAACTAATATTTGCAATGTAAGAATTTGTTCCTGTTGCTTAACTACTAATTCTTTTAATTCTAAAATGTCCATACTATACAAATGAGCCACTAAAGGCTTGTTTTAATATTTCGTTGAATTCAGTATTCAAATCTTTTTTGTATTCTATTCCAAATGCTTTTCTTACCGATAATGATGCGTATCCCATAGCACCTGCCATTCGAATGCACATTCTTTTATATTCCCAAACATCCATATCGTTTGGTACTTCAAATTCTATTTTAGAGGCTTCTCTATTTTCTTGTTCTTCAATGATAAATATTAATTTTGCCATTTGTTTAGAATTAAATTAAGTTCCATCCTTTTTGTAGGTAGGAATCAACCTTTTTACTTTTTACAAATTCCATTTCACCAGCAGGTCCTTGTAACATAACTCTTTCATTTCTACCAGGCTCTTTATCTTTTGTAATAGTTTCTGAATATTGACGTGATGGGTGTGTGATATCAATATCATTAATTGCATCAATTGCTCTTTGTACCAATACACATTCCAATAACCCAACATCTCCAAAAAATTCATCAGAGTTTTTCCAATCATTCTTTTCGGCTTTGAATTCAACTTTTCCTAAATTATCAGTATCAATAAGAAGATAAGGTGCTCTAATTGTTTTTCTAACTTTGTTAGATTTGTTTGTATCTTTTTCAAAATAAACTAATGGTGTTTCTGAATATTTTGTTACCTTTGGATTTACCAATGTTAATTCATCTTCAATATTACCCAAACGAATTGTTATAATTCTTTTATCGATATTAACATCAGATGCATTGAATACGATTCCTTCTAATTTAGATATAGCATTTTTGTATAGATTTATATCTTCTTGTGTAATAGGAGATTCGTTAATTTTTTGTACTTTCATTTTTTTTGTTTTTATAATATTCTTCTAATTTTTCAATTATATAATCGGTAGTTCCAGTAGGTCCTTCAAACCCTTGATACTTTATATAGTATTTAATTTTTTCAGGATGTTCTTCCAATTCTTTTTTAAGTTCTTCCAATGAAGGAAGATGTTTTGTTATATATGTCATTATTCTAAATCTTGTGGCCCATTTCTATAAACACGATATGAATCTTCATCAAAGTGCTCGGTACTAACTTCGAATACAACCGAATTATCACTTAGTGCGGTTAGTTGGTGTGGTAATCCTTTTTGGATATAAACTACATCAACTTTTTGTAATTGAGTGTAACATCTTTCTGCTTTCTCACCATCAATCCAATCAAATTGAAATGCTCCTTCTTGAATATACCAAGTTTCGTTTTTCAACATATGATAATGCATTGAAAATTTATTACCCGAATTTGTGAATACTAAAAGTTTACCACAATATTGTGGGTCATTATGAATCCATAATTCATAACCCCATTGTTTTTCTACCCTCTTTGGGTGCTGGATTTTTACATCTATTGTTGCCATAATTAAATGATTATTGCTCTAATTTGATTAGTTTCGATTGAAGGACCATAAATGTATAGTTCTTTATCAAAATAAGTTTTTAAAAAATCTTTTAAGTTAAGATTAAACGTTTGTACCTGATAGACCTTTTCACCAATTTCTTTTATTGGGGTATCTATAATTTTATAAAATTTATTTGCCATAATGTTTTAGTTTGATAGAGGTGCTTTAATTGTTGGGTGATATTGGTATCCTTCTAATACAAAATCATCAGGCACATTACAACATATACCATCCATTTTTGCATCGGTTTTTAATTTTGGTAAATCAAATGAATCTCTACTAATTTGTTCTTTAGCTTGTTCAATGTGATTTAAATACAAATGAGTATCACCTAAATTACCAATCAATTCATCCGGTATCATATCCACTTCGTTTGCTATAATATGAAGTAGTAATCCATATGAAGCAATGTTAAATGGTAATCCTAAAAATGTATCTACACTTCTTTGATTCCACATTAAAGAAATATATCGTTTACCATCTTCTTCTCTTGTCCAAACTTGAAATCCATAATGGCAAGGTGGTAATACCATTTGGTCTAACTCACCCACATTCCAAGCGGATACCATCAATCTTCTACTATCAGGATTTGTTTTAAGTTCCCTTACTAAATCATCTATCTGGTCAATCCGTCCATTCTTACCATCCCACTTTCTCCATTGCTTACCATAGATAGGTCCTAAGTCACCATCGGTTCTTCCGCTCTTTTCATAATCACCATCCCATATATGATTGTTGTACTTATGTAAAAAAGCAATATTAGTTTGGCCTGTTAAAAACCAAAGTAGTTCTGATACAATTTGTTTCCATGCCATTTTCTTTGTAGTGAGCAATGGAAACCCTTCACTCATTTTGTGACGTATTTGATGTCCGAATTCTGATATTGTACCAGTACCGGTTCTATCTTTTTTTTCTACTCCAAATTCTATAATATCAGAAAGTAATTGTTGGTATTTTTTATCTAATGTATTCATATGTTAGTATATTATATCATCCAATTTAATATTATGTTCCTCCAAAATTTCGTATATCTTTTCATATACTAATTCCAATGCTTCGTATTTATCAATCTCCTTACCTTCCATACTCCACTCCAATCCTTTCTTTGTGTTATGTGTTATATCCCATAACGCTAAAGCCATATCAGTTGCTTTAACCGCTCGTTTGTGAGCCATTATATCATCTGGCTCATTTAAATCGTATTCTAATATTCCTTTTGCCATAATTAATAATTCATATAGTTTGATGTTAATACCCATCTTTTTTCAGTTGGGTTTGTATTAGCTTGTGTTCTATGTCGAATATAACCAGGAAAAAATATTACATCACCAGTTATTGCAGGTATTGTTTTCCATCCATACATCTCATCATCATATTGTTTCATATAAAACCCTTTATGATATTCCAATGGGTCTCTAAATTCAATATACCCACCACCATCAGGCATATTTAAATAAGCAGCGGTAGTTAATGTTGTTGGTCCGTGATGATGTTTTTCAGTAACACCGCCCTTTCCGTGAAAATTCACCCAAGAATTAGAAACTTTATAATCATGCCCTTTGTACATTTTCCATTCATTCAAAATAATGTGTTGAGATATTTCATCCAACCATTTATAAAATTCTTTAAACTCAGATATTGTATGTGGAGCTTTGTATTTATTAGGTGCAGAACTGGCTGCATCTCCTGTTTCCAAATGTGTTTTTATATTTGTAGTGTTTATTAAATCATCACAAATAGGTTCTAATTTTTTAAAATCAAATCCATTATAATGCGCTTTAATAATTAAAGGCTCAAATGGAGTTACATCAATTAGTTTTGGTACGGGCATTTCTTTTAGGTTTTTCAGTTTTACTTCTAAAGAAAATAAATAACTTAGATTCTTGATTATCCATTTGAGTCATCGCTATCCACTTACCCAATACACTACCACCAATATAAAAAGGTAACACTAAATAATCTTTTTCAAATAACAATGGTTGTAATGAAAAATACATACCAGCCAAAGATACTAAATTAATCCAAACTGAATTAAGTAATAAATCTTTTAATCTATTTTCGTATGTATATTTAATTTCCATTGTTTTAAATACATTGAAAAGAACTTGAAATACTAATATGGCGGTATATGTTAACATTTAATAAAAGGTAATATTGCTAACTCTTTTCCCTTTGCCTCCACCATAACATCTACATCCAATCCGTATGTATTTGGAAGTGAGTTAATATAAATTGAATGAGCTTGTGGTTTTTCTTTTGGATTGTTTTCGTGCAATGCTTTTGATTCAGAGTAATGAACTTCTTGCTTAATATCTTTCGGCCAAGTTGTTGCTGCTAATTTAAGAGCTTCTTCTTCACTCAATCCACCTGTACAAAATTGGTGGTGGTGATAATCAAATACAATTGGAATACCCGTATGTTTGTGAATATACATAAGGTCTAATACTGAATACATAGAAGCTTTATCATCATTCTCCACTGTAAGCCTATTACGAACTGATGGTGATAACCTTTTAAAGTTTTGGATGAATCTATCCATTGCAGATTGCTTATCACCATACACACCATTACAATGAATATTGATATTGTTGAATCTGGTTTTAGATAACCCCATCATATCAAATATCTTACCATGTAATTCTAAATCAGCAATTGCGTTTTTAACTACTTCTTCATTTGGAGATGTTAGTACAACAAATGGACCGGGATGTGAATTAACTCGCATATTCCAAAACTTAGCGAAATCACCCGCTTTCTTTAACTCAAATTTAATTTCTTTGTAATCTTTTAATTGAGTTAAATCAATATGGTCTCCCCACGGAACAATAGTGGATGATAATCTAAACAAAGATATATTGTTTAATCGATTCCACTCTAAAATTTTAACGATATCTTTTGCATTGAGTAATGCAAGTTCGGAAACATAATCTAAGCCTTTGGATTGAAAAGTACGTTTAACCATAGCTCGGTTAGTGGTTACTTTTTTACCCATACTCATATTAATACATGCGTATCCTAAGTTTATCATTTTGGTATAATTTGTTGTTATACAAATATACGAAAATAATTCCAATTTACCAAATATTAATAAGATTTTCCGGAGAAGTCAGTAGGGTATTGTGAAGGTTTAATATTTTTTATCCAATAATTAACCGCATTTTGGTCATTTATCCAATTCCTTCTATCATCCCAATTAAAGGATGGCCTAGCATAATAAGGTAACATATTTTGTATTGCAGCTGCTCTAGAAGGATGTTCTGCTCTTACAATATTTATTATACCATCGCCATCAGTATCATATCCATCAACAGTACCATCACCATCATAATCAATTGGTCTCTTTGAGTAATCGGTTTGTAGATTCATTAGTATTTCATCAGTTATTTCAGGCTCTAATGCTTTTTTTTCTTCATCAGTTAATGTTACTTCAGATTCTTCCACATTTGTTGTAGGGGAATCAATTTCTTTTTTTTTTATGTCCTCATTATATTGAGTAGCTGTATTAACTAATGTTTCATTTGGTTCTGATGGGGTTTCTATTTCATTAAAGAATATTTCCGAATCTTTTTCTGATAGAGTTATTGGTTCATCATATAATCCTAACTCTTGGTCATTTTTCATCATTTCGGCTAATAAATCCTCTCGTCTTTTCTTATCCCCATATACCTCATAATCCTTATAATTCTCATCCATTAATTCATCCAACCCATCTCCTAATGTAGCATCCCAATCCGATAAATCATCTTCTTCTTTACGTTTCATAATTAATCCATTGAACGCAATAATAAGTGCAATTGCCAATGGGTCAAATACTAATACAATTATAAGGATAAAGAATTTTACAACATCGTTAAGTGGAACATTAAATGCTTCTGCTACAAAACGAAATCCGCCAACTTCTCTTTCTAATTGAATATTGTTATTCTTAATTGAATTGATTGAATCTAATGCTACATTGTTTTGTATAGTTAGTTCATCGATACGTTTGGATACGGCTGTTATTTCTTTATCAGCAGTTTTAATCATTTGTGTAACTCTTGAAGTAGATTTATCCTTATCAATTTGTTTAGATAAGTTACTCTCTTGTGAGTTACGAATGTTTTGTTGGTTGGTTAATTGAGTTGTATAACGAGCAATCTCAGTATCATTTTTTGTGATTTGAGTTTGATAGACTGCAATATCTCTTTCAACTTTTTGTAGTTCTAAGTTTTGTTGTTGGAAAGCATTTGATAGATAACCAAAGATACCAGCTGATGTAATTAACATAAGTGTTCCTACTGATATAGCTAAGTACCATTTATTGAATCCTTTGATAGTATTCCATTGTTGCTTCAAATATGTTGCGGCTACTAATTTAGCGAATTCTAATGCACCTGCCATTACCATTACTGATAGTGAAGCACCGGCAAATAGAACACCTAATCCCGTTACTGAAAAGTACGCAGCACATCCGGCAACAATGATTGCTGATAATCCAACTAAATACTTTAACCAATTCATATTACGATAAATCTACGATGTTTGTTGTTAGTTCTACTAATCTTTCGATTTCATTTGATAACTTAATTGCTTGTGCTTGGTCTGCAGGTCTTTCACCTTTTAACATTTCAGCAATAACTTTAGCTCTTTTAGTGATAGCTTCCAAATGCTCCTGAGCTCTCATTTTGTATTCTGGTTTCATAATTTGTTTTTTAAATTGTATATATAAATATACTCTAAATAAAAATGAGGGTGAAATTAACCACCCCCATTATTGTTAGTTTGTTGTTTAGAATAAATTAACCAATCGAAACTGTTCGTTTCTTTGGTTTTTCGGGTTCTCTCTTTGGTATTTGTAATTCCAATACACCATCTTCAAACGATGCTTTTACTTTATCTAAATCGAAGATTTTAGAATCAGCTGTGAAACTTCTTAAGAATGATGAACGTTTAACTTCTCTACGAAGATATACCCCACCTTCTTTTTCGGTTGCTTTACTTGATTTTTCTCCTTTTAGTGTAATCACATCACCATCTACATCAATGGTAATTTGTTCTTTGGTTAATCCTGGAACCTCTGCTACAATCTCAATACGGTCATCAAAATTAATGATGTCACATTTTGGATAAGCATTTTGTTGGAATGGGTTAATACCAATTTCCTTTGATAATTGAGGAAATGATTCTGAAAATACTTTATCGAATAAAGTATCTAATGGTGAGAAGAACTCGTCCCTAAATGCTGGGTTAGGGAATCCCGGATGAATTTGATTTTTCATAATTTTACCTTTTTTTAAGCGTTAGTTTGTATCTCCTTTTGGATGATACGCTGATATGCTGGCCAGCTCTATCAGTTCATAAATATAATCAAATTAAAATTTATGCCGTCTGTCTTTCAATAATTGTACTCATATGGTCTGCCCAATGTAGTATGTATTGAATTTTAGAACGAAGATATTTTGAAGTATCATATGTTTTGAAATACTTTTCATTATCATCGTCATATAAACCATCTGTAAGTTTAATACCAAAATATTCATTTTCACTATATTGAATACCATAATGATTTAAAGTAAAAAATGTTCTATCGGTAATACTCATAAACGGGATATTTTCATTTCGTTTGTATAGTTCACCTCTATTATCAATATGCCACTTTGAATCGTTTGGTACATAATGTAATTCATCTTTAATACCCAACTTACCCAAATCATGATGAAGTGCTGCAAATAATAATTGGTCATCGGTAAAATCTATACTTCCACCCGCTTCTTCATATAATTTTTTCATACGAAGTGAATTTTTACAAACATTTAAAATGTGGTCTATATATCCACCTTCATATGCATTATGATAATTTAAATTACCACTAGCTGGTGATATAATTAAATTAGGACCTAATTCGTCCATAGAATACATTGTTAATAATTTTTCCAATCTCTCAGGATTAGAACTACAAGCCTTACGAACTAAGTTCAAAAACTTTTCGTAATTTTCTTCCAATTGTTTTTCGTTATAATTTTTCATAATACAAATATACTAATTTATTTTTAATTTTCCAAATTTTCTTCAATATCCTCACCACATAGGGCTGAATATAACACATCAAGTTCTTCCTCACTACCACACCATCCTAACCCATCCATATCCATCATTTCAATAAAAAATTGACCTTTCTTTAATCCAATTTCTTTAAGCATTAATTGTTCATCCGTTGAATTCGATATTAGTTGTGGTGAAAATTCATCGTTTCTATATTTTGGAATTGCTAATGTCCAATAATAATGTCCATCTTCACCCTCACCATCTTCTCCAATACCATCACCACCTACAATTTTTATCCAACCCTGTCTTATAAAGGTTGCTTCAGTAATTGGTGTCATTGGTAATTTAACTTCTTTCTTTCTCATTAGTCTAAAACTATTTTAGTGTATATATTTTTATTGGATATTGAATGTGATGTTTTTAAAACGAGCGTGTCACCAATCATTTCCCTAATTGGAGATATTATTGTATTTATCTCGCCACCTTTACCACTATAAGATGAACTATTTGTTGTAGGTACTAATTCATCTTTATTTGATATCAATGCCGGCAAATTAACTATTGTAAATTGTCCTGTAAAATAGTTTATATACGTTTTAGTAATTGTTACGATTTCATCACCACGTCTTAACCACCAATAAAGATTACTTTCAAAATTTACGTTTTCGTTAGGATATGGTTCTTTACCATTAACTAAAATTCTACCAGTAACTCTATGTGACTGAGGTGTACCAATAGATGTAATTTTTAAATGATAAAATCCATTTTGGTCTTTTGGTAAACTCTTTAAGCCGTTTTGAGTTAATACAGAATCAATTGTAATTGTATATTCTTTTTGTGGAATATATTCATCTTCTTTTGTACAGGCTGATAATAAAAATAAAAGGGGTATTAATTTTTTCATTATAATAATTTTTCTAATATAGAATTCCAAGTTGGATATTTGTTCCATTCTTCGGTTTCATATGCCCAACCGAATCGTAATAATTCGCCTTCAAATCCTCCGGCTCCATTAGCGGTTCTATCATCGATTAGATAATCACCTCTTAACATATTTTTTAAATGTGTAACTACCATTTTCTTACGGAACAAATCTCCAAAATGTTCTTCAATCCAATATCTTTTATCCATAGCTGAAGATGGGTTTCCCCAAGGTGCCGCAGTTGCTATATACAATTCGTACTTACCACTTTCTGCTAATTTGTTGATTGCTTCAATAGCTCCTTCAATTGGTGGTGGATTTCTGAATATACCTGGTATGTGGTCATATCTACCTTCGTATTCTACTTTTAAATGTGGGCTACGATTGGTAACAATTTCTACTTGCTTTGCGAAGTCCACTAGAACTCCGTCCATATCAATCCACACTACTTGCTTTACACTATTCATATCTCTCTTTCTTTATATAATAAAGATACGAAAAATATCTCAGATTACCAAATAAAAGAGGGGAAATAACCCGTTGAAAATCAACAAGTTACGTCCCCTTTTATAAGTCATTGATTATCAATTAGTTATAACTTCTTCATTTTCAACACCTTCTTCTTCGTTTGCAAAAGGATTATAACTAAAATCTAGCTCATATTGATTATTTTCTCCTAACAATATTTGTTCTTCTAATTCGTATCTTTCTAATACTCTTTTAACAATGCCAGAACGAATACAATCTTCTTTTGTAAATTCAATCTGATAAACTCCTTTTAATTTACCTAATCGTTTCCATACATCAAAGAACCCGCTTTTTGTATAAGCAGGTGAACCATTATTTTTGTATTTATCACATTGAGAAAGGTCACCTTCGATAACCAATTTAGCATCATCTGAAATACGAGTAATTAAAGTTTTTAATTGTTGTGGTGATGCGTTTTGTGCTTCATCTAAAATAATATAACTTTTTTCAAAATTTATACCTCTAAGAAAATTTAATACTCTAAATTCAATCTTACCCTGTTCAATTAATTTTTTAGTTTCAACTGGTCCGATTATTTTATGCATTATAAATAAAGATGATTCATTGTGTACGGCTATTTTTTCCATTAAATCACCTGGTAAATGCCCTAACTTATCTTCACTACCAACATCAACAGTTGGATTGATAATAATTAATTTTTCAATGTGTGATAAACGATGTAATAATAACTCTAAACCTTTTTGTATTGATATGTATGTTTTTCCTGCCCCTGCCAAAGCATGTCCCATTACAATGTTATGATTAGGATGCTCTATTGCTTTATAAAATCTTTTTTGATTATATGTTTTAAATTTTATTTTTTTAATTGTTTTTGGATACGATAATTTATATTCTTTCACTACTTCTACTGAAACTTCTTCTTTGCCTTCGTTTACTTTTTTCCTAGCCATTTTGTTAATTTATATGTTATGTACCGCTATAACTTTTTCTTTTAGAGGGGTTTCCTCTAGCTTTTCTTAATTTAATAAGTTTTAATTGAGCATGTATATCTCTGCACATTTCGTATTTTTCTAAACGAATGCATAAATTTAATAATAATTCTAATGCAGGGATATAATCTTTTTGATATATTTTAGAAATTATATCAGAGTCTTTAAAACGAAATAAGATTATGTGAGATTTTTTTGATTTAATTGCCAGTACTAATCGTTGAAATGTTTGTTGGAAAAATTCATCTCCAAAATTATTTAAGTACTTATTGATAATTGGGTTAGACCCATTAAGGTACTTATGCCATGCAACGTTAGGATTAATCATTGGCAATCATTTTAATTACTTATAAGTATCACCAAGCTTTGAAATACGAATTACTTTTTTTTTAAATAAATTTTATTTATTCTTAATTTTTCCCAATTCATCTTTCGCCGCATTTTCAATATTTGATACGGCTCCTTTTACTGCAGATTGTGCATTTGATACGGCTCCTTTAGCGGAATCCACGGCTCCTTTTACTGCAGATTGTGCATTTGATACGGCACTTTGAGCGTTTGCTACTGCTGATTTTGCCGCTGCCGCTGCACCTACTACCGCTGCAGTTGCACCTGCCGCTGCGGCTGTTGCTGCTGCGATTGAACCTTGTACCTTATTTACTGCATCTTGTAATCCCGCCAATGCTCCTTTTAATCCCTTACCTTTATTCTTTTTAACTTTTTTCGGTTCTTTTGGTTTCTTTAATTTTATTTTTGGAACTTTAGGTAATTTTGGTTTTCCAAACTTAGGTAACGCAGGTAATTTTGGCAATACAGGTAAAGCCGGTAATGGTAATAATGCTAATAAATCAGAGGCCGCTGGTAATTTTGGAATTTTAGGTATAGCGGGTAATTTTGGAATTTTAGGTATAGTTGGAATTTTTCCGTTTAAAGATTTAAGTGCTGCTTCGGCTTTTGCTTTTGTATCGTTTATTGCTTTCTTTGCTTCATTTACGTTTGCTATAAGTGTTGAAACTTCTTGCTTTTTAGTATTCAAATCCCCTTTAAATATATTTACATCTTTTAATATTTCTTGAGTAATTCCCGCTGCTCTTTTCGCGCGGCTTAGATTTGCATATAATTTAGTATTATATCTTTTATTGAATGTGATAACATCTCCTTCTTTAGCGTTATCAGTTGTAATCTTAGCATCCAATTGAGCATATGCCGAATCAAATAATGGGAATCTATAACTTCTTTCAGATTTTATTTCATCCTCTAATAATTTAATTTTTACTTCAATTTGTAGTTGTTCCTTCTGCCCTTTAGCCAATGCAATATTAGCTGCATTAAGAGGGTTATTATCCGTTTCTTCTTCGATAACTACCAACTCTTTTCCTATACCATATGAAGCGGATACGGTTGTTAAAACTTTTCCAGTCGCCCAATCTCCATTTAATATATTCCAACCCGCTATTGATTCTGCAGTTAGTACTCCTTGATTAACATCATCCAATGGCGATGGTTTATCAACTAACCAATCAATATATTTTACTAAATTTTCATAGTTAACCTCAAAACTACCATTTGTGATAAATATGTTTGTTCTAAAATCTACTCTTGATTTTAGTTCTAAAGGTACTACGTTTTTTGCAATATTTACGGCTTCCTCGTAAACAAAGCTTACAATATTAGCACTATCAAAACTAGCTTGTAAAAAATATGGATTACCTTCAATTAAGGCAGCATTTAAATCATTATAATACGTTTGTGAAGTATAATATACAGGAGCTGTATCATTATAATCTTTAAAGATAGCTAATATAAATCTAAAATTAGTACTTTCTACATAATTTAGATTCTTTAAAGTTTTTGTTGTAAATGGTAATACGTTTTTATCTGCGTATCTTCCAAATAAATTTATTTTAGCTTTTTCTTGAGCTCCATTGGATTCATACTGAAGTAATCCACTAGCACGTGACAATGACAGAAATTGGTCAGATATGTAATTACCTGTCTGTGGGTATGTGTTTTGTAAATTATTTAGTCTTTTATACTCCATAGAGATAAATATACAAACTGAAAATTATTCCAATTCGTTATTTAGCCCACTTACCTCTTTGTACCAATTGAGCAATAACCCCATAAACAGAAAGGTCTTCATAAGTGTCCTGTATTGATTCCCCTACTTCATCAGGCTGACCTAATACAACTAATTGCTTTAATCTTTGTACCTTATCATTGATTCTGAACCAAAGTCCTGTGAGTGATAATTTTATATCTTCTTTTGATTGAAGTGATGTGCCAACTGATATATTACCAGGTCCGTAATTCCTTTGTTTTTTACAAAAGGTTTCATACATCTCTACCTGTACTTTCTTAAATTCATCCATCATTTCTGGATAAGTTCTTTCACAATATTCAATGGCGGTTTCTTCTTTCATATAAAAATATAATTTGGTTAAATACAAATATATGAATATTTTTTGAATTTTCCAAGCAAAACAAACTTTATTTAAAAAAATGAAAAAGTTTTCCACATTTCTTTACGTTTGAGATTTTTGGACAATAGTTATTGACACTAGACTACTTAACCAGGAAAGCAGAAAGCAGTATAAATAAAGAATTAACTAGGAACTTGGAGCTGCTTACACGTCTGAAAAACTTCCATCCTCATTTTTAATTGAGATTTTGTATATTCTACCCGTTGGGTCTGAATTTGTTAATTCATTCTTTTTTTGTTCTGCACTTTCTAAATCTTCAAATTCATCTAAAGTATCATTAGAATTTAATTTCAAAACCCATACTTGTCTTTTAGCCCAATTAGGGTCACCCATATTAGTATCAATTGGAATCAATTGTTTGTGAATAACGTACATAATTTATTTTTGTTTTTTCTTTAAAAGAGATTTTATATCACAATAACACGTGTTAGAACTATGAGCTATAGCCATTAGTATCCACATCAACGTCATTTCACCTAAACCAAAAAAGGTTTTAGGAGTATCACTACTTAATGTGTTTGGTGAACAATGTGTTATTGATTGAGTTGGTTCGTAAAAATAGAACGCAAGTAATAGAAAGGATATAGCTACCCAATATCTTAGTACATAGTATTTTACTTTATCCCACATACTAATAAATATATGGTTACTTAAATACCGATTTCTTTAAGACGTAATAATTCTTCGTGAATTGATTTGTTGAATGGAGTCCATTTGATATTTTCGAGCATCCACTTACGATACCAAATAGGTATTTTTCGTATTTCTTTATCTTTGTATTTTCCGAATGTCATTTTAATTTCAGGTCCATTCGCAGCAATATCGTGCGGACTAGGTTGTCCTTGTTTATGTAAACCTATTTCGTGGAGTGGGATTCCTGTTAATAACTTTTGACCTTCACCATATAATTTCCACATTGGAACTTCGTAATCAAAAAATAAATCTTCCACCTTTCCGAACTTTGGTACACTACCTACAAAATCGATTATAAGCCCATTTTGCTTCTCAGGATGGATACGGGTTACTCTACCCACAAACTGATACCACCAACTCAAAGAAGCCGTAGGTCTACCGGTAATGATACAATCTAATTGGGGATGGTCGAACCCTACTGAAAGGATTGTAACTTGAACCACTATTCGTAATACACCTCTTTTAAACTCATCTATTATTCTATCCCTATCGGAATCCGCCATACCACTATATATCGGTGCACAACTTGGTAAACGTGTAGAAAGTTCTTTTGCTTCTTCAATTGACGGAACTGATATTAAAATTGATTTTCTATCTGTTAATTGTGAAACTTTACGGATTATCTTACCTGCAATATCTTGGTTTTTGTAGGCTTTTCTAATACTTTCTTCGGTATATTCCGCATTTGTAGAATTATATACCAAATCACCAGTTTCAAAATCATAAGATTCATATTGTAGTGGTGACCAGAATTTTAAATCCACCATTTCCTTAATTTGGGCAACGTGGATGATATCTTTGAAGAAATTACCTTTTTTACTTTTAGATGTCAACATTACCAACTTCGAAAACGGCTTTCCGAACTCATCCATATTGGTTTGTAATTTTAGTGGGGTTGCGGTGAGGCCTAATATATGTGTTATCTTTGCTGCGGTTAAAAATCTCCTCAACATACCATCTGGTTCACGTGGAAACCTATCACATTCATCAATAATAACTTTTCTGATACCTAATTCGTAAAATTTCCAAGCAATATTCACAATAGAGCCAATTGTGGCGTATGTTACATCTCCAATCTCCTTTTCATTCATTGATGCGGAGTAAATTGATGCTTTTCCACCTAAATTGATGAATTTATTGTAGTTTTGTTCTAATAATTCTTTTGAAGGTTGAATAACTAAGATTTTTTCACCTAATTGATGAGCAATTTCAGCAATTACAATACTTTTACCAAATGCAGTAGGTGCAACTATGATAGAAGGGTGCGGTTTCTTAATTTTAAAGAACTCCACACCCTTTTTAACAGGTTCTATTTGATTTGGTCTTAATTCCATTTATAATTTATAGATATTCGGGTCCATATACCCCATAACGAGCAGTACCATCGATAATGTTACCTCTAGCGTGCTTAGCCGGAGCTTTCCAAGTGGCTGCTTTCAATAAGTCACCTTTTTTAATCGGGGCACCTTTCAAATCACCATCAACTCTACTGATAAATCCCCAACAAGATGTACCATGCCATATTCTGATGAATTTATTACCAACTTCAACAATTACTTCTTTGTATTGGTTTGGCATTCCTGCTTTTTCGTAATAATCTTTACGAAACTCATTTAATTTTTCGATAAATTTAGCTACAATAGGGTTGCTGTTAAGATAATCTAACGCTTTTTGTTCTGTCTGTCTCATAATAAAGGGGTTTTATTGATTTTTTATTAAATTGAATGAATATTTGTTGCGAGCAAACTCTTTACTCACTTTTTTCTTCTTATCTACTACGATTTTTTCTCTAAATCTACCATCGTAAGCCCCACTAGCCACCATTTCGGTTCTTTTTAGGGTTAGTTTATAGTTTTTCATAATCTTATCTTACTTTACTTAGTAAAGATACAACAAAAACATCAATTTTCCAAGCTTTTTTCAATAAAAATTCACTTATAACTCATTGAAAATCAACATTTTATGAAGTTTTTTTGAGTTTTTATAAAAAGTTGGGAATCAATCAGTTATAATCACTTAATAGTCAACGAGTTATTTGGTAATGTGGAAAATATTTCGTATATTTGTATAACTTTTAACAATTACGCAATAGTTATAGAAAGAAAAGTGAGTTAGCTTATGATTATAAACAATACACATATATTAGTATATAGACAGAATTCAACTTCTTCAGTAGATGGGAGAATTGGGTAACCAAGTAGGTGTGACTAAAATCGCACCTTTTTTATTTTAACAATTAAACAAAACAAAACAAAAAACAGTATGAAAAATCTGAAAAAACTGATGTTATTGATGGTAATGTTCGCATTCTCATTCGTAGCAAAAGCACAAGAGACTACATCTGAAATCCAAGGAAATGTTTTGGCAGGTAAGGAAGTTATTACGGGCGCAACCGTACAAGCTATCCATCAACCAACAGGAACGAAGTACACAACAAGTACTCGTGCCGATGGAAGATACAACCTACCAAACCTTAAGATTGGAGGACCTTATGTAGTAACAGTATCATTTGTGGGATTCAAAACCGAAACACAAAAAGATATTACATTATTATTAGGACAGGCTTACAAAGCTAATTTTAGTTTAGTAGCATCTTCTACAACTTTAAAAGAAGTAGTAGTTACATCTGGCCAAAGTAAAGTATTTAACTCAAGTAGAACGGGTTCGCAAGAAACAATCAGTAGAAGAATGATTGATGGAGTTCCTACAATTAATCGTAGTTGGAAAGACTTAGTTAAATTAGTTCCCTCACAAAATGGTTTATCATTTGGAGGTATATCCTCTCAATTGAATAATATCACTTTAGATGGTGCTAACTTTAACAACTCATTTGGACTAGCAGGTGATATTGGTGGACAAGCTGGAGCACAACCAATCTCTTTAGATGCGATTGAACAAATCCAAGTTAACGTTTCTCCTTTTGATGTAAAGTATGGTGGTTTCGCAGGTGGAGCTATCAACACAGTAACTAAGAGTGGTATAAACAAAGCAACAGGTTCGGTTTATCAATATTTTAAGAATAAAGATTTACAGGGTTATGATGTGAATGGTGTTACATTACCAAAGCAAGAATTCAATTATGATTTGAAAGGTTTCACCGCAGGTGGAGCAATTATCAAAAACAAATTGTTCTTCTTTATTAATGGTGAGAAAGAAGAAAGAACTGAACCTGGTACATTATGGACTGCATCTACTCCATCATCTCCGGCAAATGGTATAACAGTATCTCAAGCTCAAAAAGCTGATTTAGATGCGTTATCTAATTTCTTAACTACAAAATACAATTACAATCCTGGCGCTTACGAAGGATATTCTTATGGTTCTAAATCACAAAGATTATCTACTAAGATTGATTGGAACATTAACGATAAGAATACTTTCACATTAAAGTATAACTACCTTCGTTCATCTGCTGATATCGCTGCTTCAAATAGTGGTTCTGCAAATTCAACTTATGGTAGAAGACCAACAACAACTTCATTACCTTTCTATGGTAGTGGTTATGTAATTAACAACAACGCTGATATCTTTTTGGGTGAGTTAAATACTCGTTTCTCAAATTCAGCTAACAACAAATTACAAATTGGTTATACTAAATTAAGAGATTTTAGAAGTTCATTAAGTGGTGGAGAATTTCCATTGGTTGATATCTTAGATGGTAACGGACAACCTTACACATCTTTTGGTTATGAGCAATACACTTATAGTAACGTATTGAATACCGATGTATTTCAATTCAATGATATCTTTACATTATATAAAGGTTCACATGAAATAACATTAGGTACACAAAACTCTTACAAAGAATACTCAAATGGTTTCTCACCTTCTTATCAGGGTGTTTATCGTTTCAATAGCTTAGCTGATTTCTACGCATCTGCGGCAGGAACTAAAGCAGCAGCTCGTTACGATTTATCATACACATTAGGTGGTGGTGAATTTCCATTAGTAGGACCTAAAGATTTAGAATTAGGTGTGTTCATTCAGGACAAACATAGAGTATCGGATAAATTAACTCTTACTTATGGTTTAAGAGCTGATTACACTAAATTCTATAACACATTCCTTTACAACCCAGTAGTTGATACATTAAGTAGATTCTACAATGGTGTTAATTTAAACACAGGTGCAGCACCTCAACCATCAGTACAGGTATCTCCTCGTTTTGGATTTAACTATGATGTGAAAGGTGACCAAACATTACAAGTACGTGGTGGTACTGGTTTATTCCAAGGACCTCCTCCGTTTGTATGGATTTCAAATCAGGCATCTAATAGTGGTATGGCTTTATTTGGAAGTATATCTAATGGAACAGGTTATATGTTCTCAAATGATGTAAACAAATATAGACCAAATGTTGCAGCAGGATTAAGTAAATCTTATTCTTTAAACGTAACTGACCCTAATTATAAATTTCCGCAAGTATGGAAAACTACTTTAGCAGTAGATAAGAAAGTATTAGGTTTCACCGTAACTGCGGAAGGAACTTATATTAAGAACATTAACGCTTCAGTATTCCAAAACGTAGCATTACCTTCAACGGGTTTAATTACTTTGAGTGATGGTAGAGTTCGTTTCCCAATAACATCAGTTTACAACGCAACTGGTGCAGCACAAACAATTGCTAATCCAAACATTGGTAACGCAATTTATATGACTAACGCTAACGTTGGTTATGTTGCTATGGGTACTTTACAAATCCAAAGAACAATGAAGGATTTAGCAGTATCAGTAGCTTACACTAGACAAGTTGCTAAAGATGCGGCAATCAATGGTTCTACTGCAAATACAATGTGGGGAGCTAGACCAACAACAGGTAACTCTAATGAATTCTTAGAAGGATACTCTAACAACTACTTACCTCATAGAATCGTAGGTTCTTTGGTATATGGTAAAGAGTTTATCAAACACACTAAGACTTCAATTGGTATCTTATATGAAGGTTCTCCTAACTCAATTGGTTCTTCTACATCATACACATATGGTGGTGATTTAAATAACGATGGTTTCACTGGTAACGATTTAATGTTCGTTCCTAAAGATGCATCTCAAATTAAATTAATCAACGCTAACGCTGTAAGTGGTGTAGCTGATACAAGAACACAAACTGAATTATGGAATCAATTAGATGCTTTCATTTCAGGCAACGATTACCTAAACTCTCGTAGAGGTATGATGGCTGAAAGACAAGCAATGGTATTACCTTGGGTTAATCGTTTTGATTTGAACTTTACGCAAGATTTTTATATCAAAGTAAAAGATTCAAAACATACTCTAAGATTCACAGCTGATATCTACAACTTCTCAAATTTTGTGAATAGCAGTTGGGGTGTAAACCAAGTAACTACAACAACATCTCCTTTGAGTTTTGTTAAGTTGGATACCGATGGTAAGACTCCTGTATTCTCATTCCCTTATTTAGATGGTAAGAACAAAGTTCCTTATACTGATTCTTTCAAAGATAACGTAGGATTTAGTTCTCGTTTCCAAATTCAATTAGGCGTTAGATACCTATTTAATTAAAAATAAAAAGGGGAGAAGAAATTCTCCCTTTTTTTATGCTTATTATAATTATATTATATGAATAAGATAGAAGAAATATTTAAAGCTTGGGGAATAATGTTCAACCCAAATGATGCACAATCTGAATTAGCTGCTGCTCGTATGGAAATATGCGATAAGTGTGATTCTAAAAAAACTATTCCATTTATCCATTGTGGTGAATGTGGATGTGCACTTAAAGCAAAGGTATATTCACCTGTTATAGATGCTTGTCCAAAAGGAAAATGGAAGGTAGTGGAACTAAAATGGCAAAGTGAAAAAGATAAGAAAAGATATAATGATATCCATATCACATAAGGTGATAAACGTATTTAATCCAACAATAATTTCTCATCATCCTCACTACTTTGATTTACATAAGCGGTTGTTGATGTAATAGTACCTGTTGGTATTGTATATGTGCCTGTGCTATTTCCTGTTGTATAGGTGAGTGTACTTCCGCTTGGATAGTTTGATGTAGTAATTGTACCACCTGTTGTAATAGTACCACTTAAAGGGATACTATATGGTGTTGTACCCCACCACCCGCCATTACCAATAGGATTCCCAATACTTTGAGTAGTATCATCCACTTCTTTTAATTTCTCTCTAATTGAATCAAATTGTTTTTTAGTAATAGCGTAGTTATCTATTGCATCTAAAAATCCTTTCAACCATTGTGTATATTCTTGACTAGTCATATTAATTTCTTTTTACAAATATACGAAATAATATTCAATATACCAAATAAAAACCCCCATATTTCTATGAGGGTCTTTGTAAATCTTTAAGCTTAATTTTAATTTACTTTTTTAAAAATCCCTTTACAAAAGTTACTAAGTAAGGAAGTACGAAGTACCCAACAGCTGCACCTACTAAAAAGTACCAATTGAATACGAAATCTACAATAGCTTGCATCTTCTTTCATTTTAAGTTAATCAATTATAACCTTATTAAGAAACGGGCGCCGATTGTTTAAATAAGTATCTTTATAAAATGATATAACTCTATATGAAATCACAATTTGTGAGACCATAGATATTGTGATATGGTAGTATTTGTATTATACTATGTTATAGATACTTAAAAATAATGTATCATTATTATAAAAAAAGGGGAGTAATTAAACTCCCCTTTTATGATTATGCGAAATCCATTAGTGTTTTTTCAGGTACCATTGGTTGTACCGGTATCATACCATTCTCAATCATATATAGGTATTCTTTTTTAATAACTTTCCAATAATCAACGCCGGTTTCTTTTGTTAATGGAAACTTATCTATCGAATAATCTCCTATGAACTTCATTGCCAACCATGGCAAGAATTGATGGAATCTGTCTTTAACCGATGGATTTGTGTTATACATTATACGAATATCTACTATGATATCACGCATAATTGTACCATTAAACTTTCGGTTATCAGATGTTAACTTTTTCATAAAGTCAAGTATTGGTTTTATTTGAGAGTTGTATTCACTTTCGGTAATACGATACTCACCATCCTTTACTTTTTTCATATCATCAAACGCTAATGAATCGGTGTGGCAGAACATATAGATAGGATTTGCTTCACCCCAACCTTGCTTTTTAGCTTGATTCATTGCTTGAAGCATTTTACCATATGTGTATATACCATCCACATCACCTAATTGTTCTAAATTACCTTTATGAGATGTTATGAAGTTTTTCAATTTCCAACTTTGATAAGTAGTATTTGTTGTAATAAGTATTTTATGTAACAAGTCTATATTATCGGAACTAATCCAAGGTACAACTATACACGCGATATCTGGAACATTATATCCTTTTTCGATAAGGTCCTTTAAAGCGTAGAATCTAGTATGTCCTTCAAATATCATATACCAATCTTCTTCAAGTGGTATGTTTCGTTTTTTCTTATCTTCGATACCCATTGGGACAACATTCAATTGAGTAAAGAATCCATTTTTAGTAATCGATGCTTTAATTGTTGGAATGTTTTTTACATTTAAGTCCCTGTTATTTGGATGTGGTACGATTCTATCAAATGGAATACACATTGGTACTGCCATATTAATCGTTTTGTCTGGATTTAGAATCACACTCTCATTGATAATGAATGAATCACATTCCGATTGTCCTTCGAATACGATAACTCCTAATCTTCTTAGGTCAGCAACATTCTTTGCGTGTTTTTTTGAACCCGGTTCCCACTCACACATTACTACCATTCTAATATTCATTGATTCTAATGTAGAATACAATTTTAGAATTTTAGTAACTTCTGCGGAATTGATGAAGGTCTTAGCTTCAATCCAATTACCTTCATATTGGTAATCTGCTATCCTATCGGATAGTCCATCGTTTATTTTGTTAAATACTGGAGGGATACCCACTCCCTCAAATTTGTCAGATATGTAATCTTGCCATTCTTCGCCATGTTCGTAACGGCTTTTCATTACAATACTAACAGATTCATTTGCGGTGATAATTGCACCTTCTTCTTTCTGTTTTTTCATTGTTTTTGTTTTTGTTTTTAATCACACTTTAAAATTGGTAGTGATTTACACCATTATATCAAAGATATAAGTCAAATATACAAAAAGTATTCCATATATCCAAATTTAATATTTTATATAGTGTTTAAGTAATGTACTAATGCCTCGCCGAATAATTCCATATCTTCCAATACTGCTTTATATATAATATCGTCAATTATAGATGAACTACCTATACTATCATCCATAAGGGATATATTATATGCGGTTTCTGCAAATTCAGTATCTAATTTATCTTGTTTATATATAATAACCGTAATACTTCTTTTACCATCTTTGTGCCTAGCATTTAAAGCATAATATGAATTACCTTCATCGGTTTTACCAATTTGCCAATCACCATACCATTGGTTTCTTATCTTATTAAAATTCTCTATCTTCAACATAATTAGAATGGTAGATGGTGGTTAGTTATTGTTTCTTCTACAACTTGCCAAAAGTTTTTATATGTTATATCATGTCCTCTAAACCATTGTGTTGAACTCCAACTTCCCTCATCATCGTGAATATAACATTGATACATCATTTCGGGATAATAAGGCAGGCTAGAATATTGTAATACCCTTCCCAAAGTTATGTACACTCTTAATTTGATATCAGTTCGGTTTTGTAATTGGAATAGATATGATTCATCGGTTTCATCGGCAGCTATAATATCCCATCCGTAGATTATTCCTTTATTTAAATCTTTATTATAATTTTGTATTGTAATCATCTATTTGTTGTTGTAAAGTTTGTAATGTTTGTATTATATGAGTTTGTGTGAATGGATTTGATATTGAACCACTACCATATAAAACATTTGTACCGGCACTTTGGACTTGATTAATAATTCCCGTAGTACCGCCATAGAAACTATTTTTAGCTACCTTACTTGCAGTTGTCAATCGCATATCTAATAATTTATCAATCATTTCCTCAAATGTGTTTCTGAAAA
>Ga0114969_10000927_pt1 | contig 24918 bp, 26 predicted proteins | sample M_130807_MF_Meta_FD_87316 | JGI IMG/M metagenome (GOLD analysis project Ga0114969, IMG submission 87316) | Freshwater microbial communities from Lake Montjoie, Canada to study carbon cycling - M_130807_MF_MetaG | ecosystem: Environmental > Aquatic > Freshwater > Lake | place: Lake Montjoie...
AAATAAAAAATAAAAAATAAAAAATAAAAAATAAAAAATAAAAAATAAAAAATAAAAAATAAAAAATAAAAAATAAAATCTTTTTTATTATTATGAATATATTTTAAACATTTACCCTATATATACACGCAAATCTTCAAAAAATTGAAATGCTTTTCTGTTACTTGTATAACCCACATTCACAAACCAACCGAACAACCGAACTACCGAACTTTTGAAAAGTATTTGAAGATGTTTATTACTATGATTATTGCCAGTGTTTTGGCATTGGTGTATAACTTTATGGTGACAGCAAAGGCAAAATGGTTTGCTGAGCAAGTGCAAGTGCAAGAGCAAGAAGAGCAAGAAGAGCAAGAAGAGCAAGAAGAGCAAGAAGAGCAAGAAGAGCAAGAAGAGCAAGAAGAGCAAGAAGAGCAAGAAGAAACAATGGCCGACAAAATCGCATACATGATGACGGCGATCAAAGAAGAACAAGAAAAGACCAGACGAGTACAAGAGGTGGTGTATCAACTGGTGGGAGGATTGTATAACCATGATACACAGCGTGGCACAATGGACTATTATGTTGACATCTTGTATAATAAAGTTTCAGACAACGCGGCGAAGTATGACAGCAGTCCGAATGAAGACACTTACCCCACCACCCGCCAGGGCGATGAATGTCTTGCCAGCATGTTTAAAATAACCCAAAAACAAGCAGAATGGATTGCTGAATTGGAAAAAAAAGAGAAAGAACACTATGACCAACTCGAACGCATTGAAGCCTCGTTAAATAGACTCATCAGTGGTTTATACGACGAGGACAAGCAAGAACCCGTTCGTAATGTGGAACAAGACTTGTTGAGTGGGATCAGACCAGCTGATGCGTACGCATTCGCCGGACTCGGTGAAAAATGCGATATTTATCCTACCACCCAGCAAGGCTATCGCCTTGAAAAAAGATTGACCGCGTTGGAAACATTACTCGGGCAATCAACGAACCAATAACCTGAATGGGCAAAGTTAAAAAATAATGACAAAAAATAATAATATAAAAAATATAAAAAATAAAATAAAAAATTAAAAATAAAATAAAATAAAATAAAATAAATAATAAAAAAATCCGGATTAAAAGTTGGAACCATAAATAAAAAATAAAAAATAAAAAATAAAAAATAAAAAATAAAAAATAAAAAATAAAAAATAAAAAATATAACAGGTTTATATTTTTTATTTTTCTCAAAATTTCGCATCGGTTTTGTCACACTTTTCTCAAAAGTGTGGGCGCTGATTATTCTCAATCACCAACGGCATCGGCATAATGAGTTTCGGTAAGCGGTCAAAGTATTTGATTTCTGGCAAGGTTTTAAGGTCGGGTACAACTGGAGACTGAAACTCTACTAAATTAGTAGAGTTTATACCAAATAAAGCAGTCTCAATGTCAATGGAATTAGTGGCAAAGGTATCCCGTCCCATCATACTGGGATTAAATCCAAACTCGGGTAGTCCTGGCGCATAAGCAGGTCCGTTCGGCGCATTTTTATACAATTCGTAGTCTCTTGCTAAATGTAGACTCCGCTGTTCTAAAGTATAGTTTTCTTTTGTATTCTTATTTCGGGTAGATGCCATTGTTCTTTTCTTATATAAACCTTTTAAAAAAAACCTTTCGACGTGAAACAAGTTTAAAAGGTTTGACCAAAACAACCTTTTGGAAAAAACTTGAACCAAAAATTTAAAAAAAAACCTTATATTACTCTTTTCTCAACACATTTAATAGCACATCCTTGGTCGTCTCACAAACACTACCGCTTCTCAATTGTTCACATAAACATTTATGAATCATATCAAAAAACTCATATTTAAACAACAATTCAAATACCAATTCGTCTTGATTCACATTATTATCTTCTGTACATATCAATGTCAATAGTGACATCATATCCTTATTTTGCTTGGCAGTTTCAATGATTTCTCTAAATACATCGGTATCTTTGATAGTATTAAAAGTATCATTGGTAATGATATTTATTTTATCATCATCCCACCTCTCCATTCCAAATGCCTGTAAAAGTTGTACTCGGTATAAATAATCTTGACTGAATTCATCCTCCATCAGTTTATAAGTACAAATAAAGTCTGTTTGATAAGACATTTTTTCTACTATTTTATAATAATAGTAATCTTTAAGTTGTTGATCAATATTTGTTAAATGCTTTAACAATTTTTCTAGTAGTACGTTTTCTAAATTTAGTAGTACGTTTTCTATTTCTAGTAGTACTACGTTTTCTAATAGTACTACGTTTTCTATTAGTACTACGTTTTCTAATAGTACTACGTTTTCTACTACCTCCGCTAGGTAGTTTTGATTGTATGCTTACCGAGTTATTATCCGCATTATAATTAAATAATAAATTCATATCATTATTATCAATCAAATAATCATTTAATACTTGTGGAATAAATGCTTCATCACCTTTTCTGCCATGGGTTTCTAAAACAATGTGTTCTACTCCATTAATAATAATTTTTTCTGGACTTTCAAAAGGTTTATTGGTTTCAGCATCTTTATATCTACATTGTTCACCAGTTTCTTTTTCTTTATCGCAATCTTCTCTACGTGATTTAACGCATGCTATTTTTTTACCCTTTCCATATCTGTCTTTGGCTTCCAGAAGGTGTCCTAATGTTTTCGTGGCATAATTCTCTAATTTTAAATATATATAGTTGTTTCCATTAGCGTTGAATGGATACCATTTAATATTTCTTACAGGTCTATAAATATGTTCGTCTAAACCAGTACATTTACAATTTAATATAAAATTATATTTATCTGAAAAATGTATTTCATACATTTCTTGTCCCGGTGCTTTATATTTTGTATGTGAGTAGATAACTGCTGTACCCAACATTTTTAAACTATGATTTTTAACAGATTGTAATAAAGTTAACAAATGCTGTTGGTCGTCTTGTATTACAAACGCACCACTGACAAAACAATACTTGTCGCCTAAAAATTTATAAATATTTTCAATATAATTTTTTATTTTATATTTATTACCAAGCGTAGTATCTTCATCTGTAGAATCATAGTAGTCATCTGCTGTAGAATTATCTGTTTCGTCTAATAATTTATATTCTTCTTTTGGTTTAAACCAAGGCATAATAATATTATAATAATTATATAATATTATACTATATAATAATCAATCGATCGATCGATAAAACTTATTTTTTATGCACATTGGCATATTCCTTATCGCGAATCAGTTCGCGTGAAGGTAAACCACCCCGAATCCATCCGTCGGCAGCGACTCCCTCAATTAAATTGGCGGGATTGGCAACAGTTGCCTGTAAGGACGGAATCATCGGTGTAGTGTGATAAGGTCCATAGGATACTTCGGAGAGAGGATTAATACTTTTCCGGTTAAATGCCATATCACCTTGCTGAATTTGCGATTCCAGTAAAGGATTGTTCATACCCCGCCCCATATACGGGACAGTAAGAAAAGGGCGTTGCTGTAAACTAATACGGCAGGCGGGTTTGGATAAATCCGTCAGGGTCAACTCTGAACTTTCGTTAATATTACAACCACCGATACCGACTTGATGCGAACCCGTAAAATTAACATTGAGTTGACTGGTGGCGAAATCAATGGCATTGCTCATCGGGCAGGCAGGACGATAATTGCTCAGCATATATGTAGAGGCATGCGCATTCTGAACAGTTTGCTGACTTTTATCACACATGTCATCGCCTAATCTGGTTGTTTGATAGAATGAATAATCGTAAACGGCAGCCATTATTTATATATATAACCTTTTAAAAAAAAACCTTTTGGAAAAAGGTTTGACCAAAATCAACTACAATATTTCGGATAAAAATTTAACACGAAACTATATAGTAAACTTTACCTTAAATATTGCGTATAAGTTTGATCTGGATTTTGGTCCAACCTTTTTCTAAAAGGTTGCTAATAATTTGTCCACCTCGGTGGTCCGTTTCGCGTACAAGCAAAGGCGTCGCCTTCTTTACATGAAATCATATCGCCATAACAATACTCGGCAAACGATTTTTGGTCGTTGGTGACTCGTGTATTCGGGGTAGCATACCACGTTCGCATCGATTGGTCAAATTCATAATTATCTCCTAAATCTTTGAACAATCGGTCGTCAATCGTTGGGTCATAAAAATTGCTCGTAATAAATTTTTTGGTTTTTTCATTCATTTCATTTTCAACAATGGGGTTATATGCTGGAGCAGCACTATTGCGTTCGGGGTCATCTGCTATTTCCGTCAATAAAACATTCATTGCCGGATTTCTAACACTGGGTTGTGTATAATTATCTTTAACCACATTATAAAGGTCAGGATTTATATTATCGCTCATATTCATAAATGCTTCTTTTGAAGTTATTTTTTTTAATAGAGTCATGGTCTGAATCTTGTATAAAATAAGTATTGCTGCTAAAGTTACTACACCAGTAATAAGTATTTTAGTAGTTCTGGTTACTAGATATCCTAGTAAGGTTAATACGAGTACCAGTCGTGTAATTGAATTGAGTTTTTCGTCTGATGTCATGGTATGTGTTGGCCATAATTGTGTTATATTATCTTGTTTAAATAAAATAGTTGGATTATTTAACCAAAATGGTGTTGTCATTTTATATATATAAATTATGTTATTTTTATTTAATTCTTATTCTTCTTCTTCTTATTCTTCTTTTTATTTGATGTTTCATTTACCGGCTTTACACTGCGTTCGACATTTTCTCCAGTACTAAAGACTAGATTTTCTACACCATCAAGATTGCTCACTTTGTGTAGTTTGGATTGTGCTTCTTCTTGTGCCTGCTGCGCTTCAACTGCTTGCTGTGCCTGCGCCCGTTTAGCATCTAATTTAGCACGCATTCTATCTTTTTGTTGTGATGCCTTCATGTTTCTATCTAAATGTGCCTGCATCGCCCCCATGTTCATCTTTCCGCCACTCGGCATACCCATGCCCATTTTACTCATCATACTCTGTAAATTGCCCATGCCGGGCATGTCTTTCATTTTTTGTACCATTTCACTCGCTTCTTTCAATAGTTCAGTTTCATTAATATCACCCGACTTGAGTTTCTCATCCAATTTACTACCCACGCTTTTGACTAAACCCATCAGTTTCGTCGGATTTTTAAAGAGTTGCTTAAACACATCATTCACTGAACCCACATTTTCCATATTCATATTCAATTCAGCAGCGGTTTCTTCGGCGATTTCCTTTGCCAGTTTACCTAATTTGCCATCCAGCATGCCAGAGACATGGTCGTGAATATCTTGTGGATTGGGCAGGTCATCTACATTAATATTCTCGCCAGATGTATTCTCACCAGCACCCGTATTAAACATTCCTTGCATACCGGCAATCGTTTCACCTAATTTCGCCTTAAATTCATCTTCATCAATCGCCTCGAACAATTTGGCAGTATCGCCAAAAGACGCGCCGTCAGAAATACTAGATACAACGGTAAATAAAACCAGTTGTAAATATTTCCAGATGGTGCTACGGGTTTTATCGGTGATGTTTTCATCCCATAATTCTGAAAAGTGAATATCCGGTAAGAATTCGGTGGTAGTATATTTTTCTTTATCAGCAAACAACTCTTGATTTTGATAAAGTATTTCAAAAAATCGCACCGGATAGATGCTTTTACAATGGTCATAGACGGCATTTAAGGCATCAGCAATTTGTGTTTCATCTTCATTCTCGAGTAGTGTTCGCAGATGAACATTTAATTTCGTCTCGTACTCGGGAAAAGTAGTCAATATATCCTTGGTAAAGTCTACTATAATCTTTTTAAAATCGTTTAGAACTTCTTTTGTTGGTATTTTTTCATTTAAGTTTTCAGACATTATATAGTTGATTTAAAAATTTTAGTTTTAAATCAAATTTTTGTTAATATATAAAAAGGGGAACCAATATCTGTTTCACTTGCCCCTTAAACCCCTCCTTTAATTTTGGATAATACTTTTTCTTTAAATTTTCCCTACAAGTGTAGATTAGATTTGGTCCAACCTTTTTTAAAGGTTGTTTGGTCCAACCTTTTTTAAAGGTTGTTTGGTCCAACCTTTTTTAAAGGTTGTTGTTATACATACATCCCACACAACTTACTCAAATTTTGTATATATTTCATTACCTTTGCTTGTTCATCCTTACCCATTTCTCTGATAGGTTGTCGCAATAGATCTATCTTTTCTAAAATCATATTGGATGAACCAATATCCACCAAATCCTTTTTATAGTCGTTGTTAATAAAAAAATTAATATCGCCTGCCTTAATTTGTGTGTCATACGATCCGATCACATGCTCATTAAATACTTTGATAATTAGTTTGGGGTTTACCTTTCTGACCTTGGTAATTGCCGATAGCAATGTTGCTATATCACTATTATCAGGAAATACGCGTTGTATATCCTCTACAAATTCTGTAAAATGATCATTAAATGCTCCTAAAATTTGTGACTTGTCCATTCCGTTTAAGTTATAATTAAATAAGGTAATTTATTTAAGTGAGTTTGTTATTAAATAAATTGTTATAGTTATAATTATATCTATATATAATTATCTATTATCGCTTTCCACCCACTTCCGAATTTCTCTTTTGTTGTAGCTGTTCCATCGATACTGCCCCTACTTTGTCGGGGGTATAGGTATCCGGTGGCGTTTCAATCATCCCTTCCGTATCTAGCGTCGCATAATGGTGTTGTTGGCGCATTCCGCCATTGCCTTTGGCAGACAAAGAATCAGCATCTTGATCCAAAAAACTATAATTATCTGAAATAACACCAAATGAACCACCAGACATGGAAAATGCTAAAGGTTCGCCGTTCGTTTTAACAATAGTATTTGTTTGAGCGATATGTTTCGGTTCTAAATGTTTATTAATATCATTGCCAAATAATACGTGATGACCTTTATTTAATAGCAATAATGCCGGGACTCTATTTACCGTAGGTGGTAGCAGAATTTCTTGCCCATTCTCTAAAACAATATAAGTCGCACCATTTGCTTTCTTAATACGTTTGTCTATATTTATAAAATGCATGTCCTCTTTTGCATTCGACCTGGATAAAATTTGTAAAAGGGATTTACAATTATCACAAAAATTACTATAATATAGAATAGTACTCATTATATACTTTTTATTATATAAACAAAGGCATTTTTAACTCATTTTTTCTTTATTCTTTTTATTCTTTATTCTTTTCTTTATTCTTTTAACTTAAAATTGATTTACAAATATAAATATATATAAATATATATAAATATAATATATACCACACAATGAATCCCACTATTACTCATCTGTCTGAAGAAGAAGATTGTCTCAAGTTTACACTGAGTGGTGTGAATGTAAGTATAGCGAATGCTCTACGCCGAATTATGTTGGCAGAAATACCTACATTGGTCTTCCGAACAACACCGCATGATAAAAATTTAGCTACTTTTATTATTAATACCTCTCGGATGAACAATGAACTTATAAAACAACGCTTAAGTTGTATACCGATACACATCACGGATGTAGATTTCCCATTTCAAAATTATATTCTGGAAGTGGATAAGAAAAACGAATCCGATGCGATTGAATTTGTGACTACGGCGGATTTTAAGATTAAGGACATTAACAGCGGTACGTATCTCACCGATGCCGAGACCAAGAAAATATTCCCACCCAATAATATCACGGGTGATTATATTGATTTTGTACGTCTGCGGCAACGTATTTCAGACGATATTCCGGGTGAACATTTGAAGTTGACGAGTAAGTTTGATATTGGTTTTGCTGCACAAGATAGTGCGTTTAATGTGGTTTCTACCTGTGCTTATGCCAATACACCTGACCCAGTTAAAATACTGGATGCCTGGAATAAGAAAGAAGCAGAATTGAAAAAGGCGGGTATGACGCCAGAAGACTTGGCATTTGCTAAGAAAGATTGGCATTTTATTGATGCCAAACGTATATTTGTAGACGATTCATTTGACTTTATAATTGAAAGTGTAGGTCCTTTCACCACCACATCTATTATGAACAAAGCGATTGACATTATGTTGACTAAACTCGCTAAATTTAAAGACGCAATTCAATCGGAACAAGATTTAATTGCTCCGTCGCAAAACACCATTCCGAATAGTTATGACATTACTCTTAAAAATGAAGGTTACACCCTGGGAAAAGTAATTGAATATATAATTTATTCCAAGTATTATGGTAAGGCAGTGACGTATTGTGGATTTAATAAACCGCATCCTCATATCAATACATCTCTCATTCGTATCGCATTTAAGGAACAAACCGATAGAGTGGGGACGATTAGTTATCTGACGGATGCGACGAATGATGCTATTGTATGTTATCAGAAATTATTAACAACCTTTTAGACAACCTTTTGGGAAAAGGTTGGACCAAAATTAAGGCAAACTTATAGGACCAAAATTACGGCAAACTTATAGGACCAAAATTAAGGCAAACTTATAGGACCAAAATTAAGGCAAACTTATAGGACCAAAATTAAGACCAACTTATAGGACCAAAATTAAGACCAAATAACATATAGATTCTTTTTTTTAAGGATGGGGCATTGGTTCCTTTTTAGGAGGGGTTTAAGGGGAACCTGGGTTCCCTTTGGTTTAAGGGGAACCTTGGTTCCCTTTTAATTCTATTAGTAATATAAGGTAATGGATACTCAACCTCAATTGGAAGAAGAAAAAATGAGTATAAATATACAATTAGGTGATATTATAAAGTTAATAGCACCTACAGATTCACTATTAAATGATCGTATCTATTTTGTAAAATATCTAGACAAGACCAAACTAGTATTAGTAGAAGAGAATGGAAATGAAACTGCTATATCCTTTAATGAAGTAGGGAAATTAGATAACGAATCCATTACCAGTATTGAACTATTAAGTCGGGCAGATTCACCCAGTTATGCCCAACAAAACAATCTAGGCATGGGAATATGGATAGACATCTATTTTGGTGGAGAAGTACCAGTGGTGTTTACTGGTGAAATCACAAATGTAGAAGAAGACATGATTGAAATTAAGACCTATCCTGAAAATGATGTTATTTTTATTGATTTTGGTTATAAAGGATTGCCACCTGACCTGAATATTGAAAAGATACTTGTTAGAGAAGCACCGAGTGGTGTTGTAGGGGCGGTACCCACATTAACCGAAGTAGAAGTTAAGGTGGAAGGTGAAGGTGAAGGTGAAACCGAAACCGAAATCACAGAAGAGATGGACAAAGGTGAAGGCGACAAACCTTCCGAGTTACGTACTCAACTACGTGATTTATTTATATCTGCCGATCAAATTAAAATAGGTACCGAATTACAATCCATCACACAAGAAGTAGATGTCCCCGAATCGGAACAACGTTATGGTATTGAAAAACAAACTAATGATCTTTTAGATGAATTGTTGACCACGATACCCAATATTAAACGCACAGAAGCAGTATTGAATAATATTCATAAAATGATTGAACGTTTTAAACAACTACGCACTGAATTTTCCACTTTCGACCAACAAGGCAATGCACTTATGCCGGCAATTCAAGGTGCCAATTATAAACCGCTTGTAGAAACACTCAAACACTTTAATCAAAAACTCTATTGGATATTACCCGTGGTTAAAAATAAGCGCAAACTCTACGATATAGATGATGCGGTGTATGATACAGAAAATTCCGATGTTACGGCACTCACATTAGCACAAACTAGTATTGAAGAAGCAGAGTTGGTCGATAGATATTATGGTGATAAATTCCCCACAGAAGAAAATAAATATGTATTTTTAAATAAATCATTAAATCCGTATCTAACACCTTACACCGACCCGACAGACACTACAGACACAATAACGGCATCTATTGTAAATGCGAATATTACGGCGATTATAGATAACACGACCAATAATTTGACTCATTTTTATTCCTCGGTTGCGGCAGCGGACAAACAAGAACTCGCTAATGTTATCCAGCGGCGCTTTGTTATGCAAAATTATAATTTAGGGTTGACAAACTTGGAAATGAATAAGATTAAAGGTGGTAATCTTATTGTAAAAAGAAATAAACTTACAGAAAATGATAAACTAACGTTGAAATCTTTTCTCATGTTGCCAGAGGTCAGTGTTCGTTTTTCTCGCATTACTATGCCCTCTACAAATCTTTTAATTAAATCAAATTTAAATCAAAACTTTATAAATTATTGGCAATTGTTAAGACGCACTACATCTGTGAGTACCACTATAGTAGACAATTTAGAAACACCGATCGAGTATGACAACAACGCGGTGCCATTTTTATCCAACTATAAAGAATATATATTAGATGAGACGATTAGTGTTCCAGATAAATATAAAAAATATCTTGATGTTATCGTGCCGAAAACCCGTGTATTGTTTGATTTGGTAAAACCTTATATAAGTGGAAAACTTTCCATCTACAATATATTGTCTTATTTGGAACCCTTTATGATTTATCAAAAGGATTTATCGTTTAAGCAGTATGAAACAATCAATGAGTTTATTACGGAAAAAATACTTACCTTTAAGAAGAATTATATATCAAATTCAAAAGAGTTTAATACCTTAAATAATTACAGAGCATATCCACAGGTACCAAATCTCATAAAATTATTTGAAGCGAAACAAGATTTACGAGAAAAAGTATTGGTTGCCTATGGCATGGATTTGTCTTTGGTAAATTTGAGTGATGCTGAATTTATGAAAAAGATAAATGACGTGGATAATGGGCGACTATTTAACAATGCTATTGCTCTTATGATAGTATCTGTGATGGGTTCGGGTGAAGGAATCGAACAGGTATTATCGCTTAAAACACAATTTGATAAAAATAAAGCGACACTTGCCAAAGGCACGAAAGAAGGCGCGAAAGAAGACGCCAATCCGTGCGAAAAATATAAAGTGATTGCCAAGCACTACATTGAATTTGATGAATTACAAGAGGACAATGATATTGAAATCTATTTTGATAAGAAATATGATACCACCTACTATGATATTCTTAAAGAATATAACTTTGAACCCTCCATGTCGCAGGAAGAACGTGTTCTTTTATTAACTAAAAAATTAAAAGAGAAAAATGGATTAAAAGAAAATGAGGCACGGCGCGATGCGCAAGCGATGCTTGCTGGCAAACGACTAGTAGAAGATGGCGATTATGCGATTTATGAATTAAAGGACCCGGACGGCAATGTAGATTTCAGTTATTATGTACGGGCAAATGGAAAATGGGAAAGCGATGACTCTATACCGAGAGGATTAATGACCGACTCATCCAAAATGTTTTGTAATTTAAATGAAAAATGTATTAAGGTGAAAGGCGATTGTCTGGCGATTGAAAATGGTCTGGGTGAAACCGCTCTTAAAAACAATAATTTAAAGCAAATGATCGATGAAATAGACCCATATTCGGATATTTATAAAATGGCACTTGCTAAAAATGCACCGGATGCGGAGGCCGCTCTGACAGACGAGGAATTTCATTTTAACGATGTGCTGGAAGCAAATTTGAAAAATACATTAAATAAAATAAAAGAAGAGTTTGATTATTCTGAATTCAGAATTGGTAAACTAACCAGCATTCAATTGATGAAACGTTTAAAATACGAAGAGCAAAAATTCAGAATGGGGGCAACAGCAGAAGAAAACCTGACGTTATTCTCGCCTTTTTTAAAATTAAGAGATGTTATACTGGGACAGGGTGATTTCGTAAAACGTCAACTGGATATTTTAAAATTTGTGAGTCATTTTACCCGTGAAGCGAATAGTGAAGGGTCTGCAAATATAAATGCTGGTGATACTGCTAATGCTATAGAATCTCCCTTCTGGTATTATTGTATTAAAACCAATACCAAACTCATGCCTACTTTTTTAGTTAAAATAGCCAATGCTTACATTAATGGCGAAGATTTTTCAAAAGTAATTGAACTTATTTGTACAGACCAGGGCACAATCAGCGAAGATGGTAATGCCTGGGTAGATAAACATAGTGGGTATACTATACGCAAGATTGATTTAAATACCGAAGATGAATATACCGAAGATGGTTTTAAGGCGAAAACGCGTGCCGTGATAGAAGCAGACTTGGGAGAATTTATACTGCAATCCAATAACCAAAATCAACAAAAAACCACCGAAAGTCTCGACGCTAAAAAAGTGTCGAATATTATTGCCACATTGGCACGAGAAATGGGTATAACATTGGATACACAAAAAGAATATATTATAAGAAATGTGGTTGCCCTACAAGGCACGAGTATGCCCAGTAAAGAGACGTATAAGAAAAAGTTTGAGATGGCTGCGTCCCGAGGCAAACCCATCAGCGAGTATGAAACCGCCTACAATACGTCACTCATACTGCTGACCTTGTGCTATTTTCTGGTGGCTATACAGATTAGCATTCCCTCGGTCAAGACGAGGAAAACATTTCCGGGTTGTGTTCGTTCTTTTAATGGATTCCCCATGGGTAAAGCAGAAGATTTGAGTAGTATTGTCTATGTGGCGTGCGTTGCCAATAAAATTAAAAGTGCGATTGAACCATGGAATGCCATACAAAAAATGAATGCGAAAAGTATTGCACTAGGCATGGAACATTTAATAAATACACATATTCTACAATCGCATGAAGTCATTAAAGGCATGGAAACCAAGAGGGAGTATATAGCATCTAATCCACTACTGGAAACCGCGGATACAGAACATAGTATTAGCAAATGGATTAATTTTTTGCCCCCATTAATCCCGGTTAAATTAACAGCGTCCGCCTTACAAGATGTGTCGGAAGGGTTTGTTAAAGAATTTATGAGTGCGTTAAGAAAAGGCTCACCCAACCAGCATGAAATGCTGAATATTATACGTGCTAAAATTATTACATTTTCATTGGGTATTGTAGAGTCGATACAAAAAGTCGTCCATAAAAAAGCGGCAATTATGACCAATAGCAATGGTGAACCTTATCTGGAAAATGCGTGTTGTGATAGCGGGGAAATTAAAACATTACTCTACTTTAGTACTGCGCAACCCGACATTATTACCTTTAATAATACGGTAAGTAAATTAGGTAATATACTGAATGACATCCGACAAATACAAAAAGCGGGCATGTTTTATGACCCGACAGATACAAAATTTAAATTTCCTGCTATAAGTGATGAATTTTCCGAAGAGGTCATTTACAAGGCATTTATTGTATTTTGTAAATACGGCAATGCTATTCCCATCAGCGAAGAATTACGGGCAGTTTGTATGGAAAAACCCGAAATTTTTAATGAATCCGCCTCGTTAGATGAAAATATTCGCATGTTGAAAAGAGAAGGTCACAATTATTCCATGGAGTCTTTAAATCAACTGCTCAGAATAGTGAATAGTAATAATATAGTTAAACTTAATGTACATAAAACAGCAGTAAGCAATATTAAAACCATGCGGGATATTTTAGATTCGATGGAAACCCGTGACATCAGTTCACCACCCAAAAATTTTAGAACGCATTTTCTAGCAGTACTCGATACGTTTGAGGTAGGAAAATTATTTGAAGATACACCTCAATTGAGAGAGTTTCGAAAATATTTGGGTAAATCCAATGAAATGATGGTAGATCATATTAAGGGTTTTATTAAAACTCCGTTGTTCGGTATACAACAATCCGACATTAATAAATTTAACGCCTGTATAGAGAATATTGCCAATTTTGAAGAGACGGGTGATGGGATGTTTATTGAACGCGAAGATGAAACAATCTATAAATTCATGAACTATATTAAAAATACGATACGTAATTTAACACGCGAATTTCCCAATATAATTATAAATGCGGTTGATAATGATAGTGTTACCATCCCTGCGCATTGGAAATTGTCCGATAATCACAATAATGATTTAAAGAAAATTATTAAAAAACATTACACTTTGTTGAGTGAATATTATAATGATTCTGATGTTAAATTGGTTATGGAGAATTTTAAACGATTGACGCGTGACACTGAACTTTTAGTCAAAAACACCTTGTTTTTCTCACCCATTCAAGTAGATGTGAATAAATACATGTATTCGCTTTTTGACCGACGTCTGGTCGTTATGTTATTTAAATTTTATTTTTATAGTGTATTTGTTGATGTTATTTCTCTTAAAGACGATGATGAAATACTTTCATCTACAATTGTCAGTGCAAGTGCCAGTGCCAGTGCCAGTGCCTATGCCAATGCCAATACCGATAATGATCTTTTATCAGTAGACGCATCTACGGATAGAAATAATGGTACACTAGATGAAATAGAAATCAAACTCGGTAATAAACTAGAATTGTCAGAAAAGATTGCCAAGGTGTTGATTAATTTTTCCACAATTATATGTAGTAATAAAGACGTGATTGATTATAATTATAAAAGTTTGATGAGTAAAGTACTTGTTTCCAAAGAAGAAGAGAAAAATGGTATAACCTCCAGATTAAGAGACCTAACTACAGAACAATTAGAAGTAGAAGATATATTTAAAAATCTTCGATTAGAACGATGGAGCAAAGGGTTACAAAAGGGTTTGGTTACCTACGACACCAAAACCTATGATGATGAACGCGAGACAATGGAAAAACAAGCACTGAATGAAATGACACTGGGCAAAAATAGTGCAGTGACGACTATGAATCGCGATATATTTATGTTGGATCAGGCACAAGAAGATGTGGATACAGGCGATATTGAACGAGAAGACAATCTAATTACTTATTTGGGCGAAGATGCCGAATACGAGGATAATGATATGGATGGGGATGAAAATTATTAATATATTATAAAAATAAAAAACTAACACCCATAACAATCCGAAGCAAATACACAATCATTTATACCATTGCCGGCAAAGGGACAACCCATTACACCATTTTCCATTACACACCCATTTTTACAAGGATAAGCAAATAAAAATGAAGGATAATACCAAGGATTATTATAATTATAATATCCTCTACCATACCAACCACCTCTTCCATGCCCATAACCATAACCGCCGCCGCCATGCCAACCGCCTCTACCATGCCAACCGCCACGACCATGACCGCCTCCACCATGACCGCCATATCCTTCTAAAATACGCGGTTTATAGAAGAAATAAACCAAAACAATTAAAAGAATAACAATAAATAAATGAATTATTCGCATATATATGTAACATTATATTAATTAATTAATTACTATATTAATTAATTAAGTAAGTAGTAAAATTGAAATGCTTTAATAATTACTATTAATAATTATTTAACATATATATTAAACAAGATGGCAACACAACAAACTATAAAAGTATCGGTTGGTTACATGAACCAAGTTCCGGCAGTGGGGCATCTAGAATTCATAATACATTATACCCGACCGCAAGTGGAATTGCCCGCGGAATTGCCCGTGGAATTGCCCCCATCACAAGATGCTATTCTTACATTAATTACACCCCATGTATTAGCATATTTGGGTGGAAATAATGACGAATGGATCATTAACTCCTATGACTTTAATGAAGAAGAATATATTTATAGTGGTGTTACCTATTTATATAATTTTGAATGGAAAAATATTAATAATAGGGATCGTAGTTGCCCCATAATGAGAACAGTTTCATTTCGCATTCATCGCCACCAGTTTGAACTGGTTATCTAAAACCGATGTGATGTAACATAATACAGGACAATAAAATAAGAAGAGAGTGAAACTATAATTGCTAAAAGCCACGCAGGGATAACTGATTTTCGTCTATAACCAATTCCAAATTCTCTTAAACTCCCATCTAAATTATATAAAAATGCTGGTTTAAAGACTACGATTAAACCATACAAAAAAATAAATAGTAATATAGATACAACTATTAAATTATTGCGTATTATATTGCGAAACACCATTGTATAATTATAGATAATACTAAAATTTAATATATAATATTATTATTTTATTATTTAATTTAATAAGTAGAATACTAACAACTTTTTTATTTACGATTGCGTCTACGATTGGTCTGCTTACGCTTGGTGCGTTTGTGTCTGCGTGTTCTTTTTCTCCCTCCTTTAAATGAACTATCCGCGTGTTCCGTCTCACCAATAGTACATATCTTTACAGAATCGCCCTCATGTGTGTACTCTTTAAAATACGCCTGTAATTTTCGCCGTTTCATACACTTGGGTAAAAAAACCGCTTCTTCGGTTAATGCTTCTGCAATATCTTCTTCAGAACAACCATCAATATCAGTTAATATATTTTTGTATATTTTAGATAAATGTTTAAATATATCATCCTTGATAGACTTATTCAAACTGGCAGGCGTCAATGGTTCTCTTGGTTTAGTTTCTCCAAAAGGCGCAAATGCCTGTACAATGATACCATTTTGCATATTGATATCATGACAAATATTACCTTGTCTATCATCTACTAAAAATGTATTAAATTTATTAAATGTTTCTCCAAATTCTGGATCATCCCAAATTTGTTGTAGTGATTTGGGATTTTTGCGACCTTTCATATCTTCTACGCCGTAAGCAAATAAAAAAGGATTTTTTTCGAAACCAAAATGTTCTGTTATTATTTCGGCAATATCAGTAGCATAGTCTCTTTCAGAAAATGTCCATATAGCTATTTTTAATCGTTCATTTCGTTTTACTTCTTCAAGAAATTTTCTCAACCCAGGTCTGAAAATAATACATTGTTTTTTCTTCGGTAAATCTACATATTCACAATGTTCTGTAAGTGAACGTTTTAACCCGGGATCCGCGTCCTCCCAAAAATGATATGCTGATTTATTTATAAATTGTATTAATGTTTCATCAATATCAAATACAATTAATAGAGGTAAATCACTCATATATATTATATTAAATTATTATAATTCACCTATTATATATAAATAAAATATTTCATATATTCACCTATTCAGTAGAGGTATATACACGCGGTTTATCATCACGTTGTGCTTCCATTTTATTCTGCGCATTTTCATTATATTCTTTATCACGGCGTTTCATATCTTTCAATTCTTGTGTACAACCCGCATTGACTACATAATTATAACCAACCGATGTAACCAGTCCACCTGTTAACATATACCAAATATATTCTGCTACAATATCTTTCAGACGAATAAATCCAAACAATTTTTGTTTCAAATCCTCATTTGTAAAAACACCAGGTTTCATTAATTGCTCCATATTTTGCCAAAAGGTAGGAAAGTTGCTTTCCGTTATTTCGTTTACAAGAAGAGATTGATCATTATAAATATGCGCTAAAGCTTCCACCATTATTTTATTGTCTGAAGCGGATGGTTCTACTTTGTCTTTAAATATGCTAGTCAACACACTGCCCACGCCCATAAGTTTAGCAATACCATATCCAAAAGTATTTGAAAAGGGTGCTAACCACCCCGGAAAGAGGATAAGAACAACATTGAGTATACCAAAAATAAAAACCCAAGGTATTAGTGTGACGAGTATTGCTGTATTCCATTGACGCGAACCACACATTGTATCGGTTAAGGATAGATTAATAATGTATTCACCAATGATTACAAGTGTTAAATATATACCTAAATAAATTTTTGTTTGAGAGGGATCTGTTATATAATATTTAATAACAAAATAGATGGTCGTAATGATAAAAAACCAAAAAAGTGCTGTTGTGGGTGATGAAGAAGATTCAGACATTATAGATATTATGCATAATTTTTTTCAAAAATATAGATGTAATTATAAATGGAACAAAAACCGGCATTAATTGAACCAGGTGTTCGTTATTTTATTGGTTGTACACTTAAAGAATGTCGTAAATTTAAAGATAGACATATTAGCAAACTATTTAATATAAGTATGACTTTATTATTGCTAATTGTAGTAGGTGGATTTCTACTCTATAGATATAAAGGTAAACCTTCCATTAAAGAGATTGAAGTTAAAAATAGGAAAACTCAAGAATATATCATAACAAAATTACACCATTTAGCATTATATAAACAACAACATTATCAGAGTACAAATATGATAACAGATTTACCATCCTGGTCAGACCACCCGGAAGTTAGTATTTTACAGAAGAAACTACCTGATGTACAACTGGATGACATGTATATGGATAATTATGCTGTTTATTAAATATATAATAAAATAAAATATATTTGCTAATAAAATTTATATTTGTATATAACAAATTATATATCATTATAAATATAATGGATGAAAAATTTATGAGTGCTATGAAACATTATTATAAACTTAAGCAACAATACGAGACTTCTCTACAAAAGCAAAAATTAAATATAATGAGTAAAACATTATTATCTAAACGAGAAAAAAGAAAGAAAATAATGCAACTTCAACCCAAATGTATTAATTGTAAAAAACCTGGCGGAACTATTTTTACAAATACAAATGATCGATTAAAAGCAGTATGTGGTAGTAGCGACCCATGTAATTTAAATATTGACTTGTTGAAAGCAAAATATATGAATAGTCAAGAAGAATATAGATTATATAAATCAGATTTAGAACAATATAAAACCAGTATAATTATGACCAAATTAGATTTTTTATTTGGTTATAAAAGCGAGGAAGAAACGCTATCACTCTTTGAAAAAAGAAGTCTGGAAATTGCGAAAATTACAGATAAAATGTTTCAACTCGAAAATAGTATAAATGATATTATAAATAATAAAGAAACCCTACAAACCATAAAACAACTTGAAAAAACCCTCTATGAAAACATCTACGAGATTAAAAATATATATAAAGAATATTTAGTAGATAACACATCTGAAATGATAAACGATATGGTCGAAATATACATTACAAAAATTAGACCTCTAGTAGAAGAAATACGTAATTTAAACTATATGAATACTAGAGTTGAACATAGTAAAAAAATAAAATACATGTATAATGTGAAAGCATCGGATGAAAATATTTATACATTAGTAGAAGAACCTTACACGATAGATAAAATGGAATTAGCAGAAGGGAAAAATATGATTGTAAGTTATACGTTTTAATTCCAGTACTTAATTTTTTGTAATTATAGACATATTAAAAAAATAGTAAAATAATATATATATATTTTATAACTATATATTAATGTTTTTTAAATACATTTCCATTAAAGTTTTTTTAATTAGTCTGGCGCTAGGATTACTCTTTGTCTACCTCTCTAGTCCAACACCAACGATTATATATGTCTATCCTACACCTGACAACGTAGACCGCATTGAGTATAAAGATAAAGCATCCAATTGTTTTAAATTTAAAGCAACCGAGGTTAAATGTCCGTCAGATACCAATTTGATTAAAAAAATACCTGTACAAAAGAGTAAAATCGACGACAAGAATACGATTGTATGAAAATATAAAAAGATAATATGTTAGCAATGTTATATTATTTGTTTTGTACTTTATTATAATATATATTATTATTATTAGTAGTAATTATGCTTACCAAAGTTTTAAAATCGATACATACACAAAATGGTAAATATGCCATTTCTTTTATTTTAGGAATAGGATTAGCCAGTTTATTTAGAAAAGTATGTAATGATCGCAATTGTATTGTATTTAAGGCGCCATCCTTAGAAGAAGTCACGAGCAATATTTATGAATATAATAATAAATGTTATTCTTTTAAAGAACACGCCGTGAAATGCGGTAGTGCCGAACAAGAAGTACAATTTGCGTAAATGTTAATATGCGTAAATAGTTGTTACTTTTTTTGCGTAAATGTTAATATGCGTAAATGTTAATATAATAAAATATATATTATATTAAATAATGGATACAACTATGATAGGAACTACTAGTATTGATGCGTTGCCCATGTCACATGAACAAACGGGACCAGTACAGCAACAGCAACAGCAACAGCAACAGCAACAGCAACCACCGCAAGAAAATATTAAATTGGAAATGGATCATAATAAATTTCAACAACAACGAGACAATGACCCTGCCATCAATCAACAAAATCTAAATCAGTTTGTGACGGGTATTCAACAAGCAAGTGCTGCTGGAATGACCAGGTTGCCCTCGCGGGATATTCCGCAAAATCAAGAAGCATTGACCCGTGACCAACAAATGAAACCGAATTATGTTCCTAAACCAGAAATTACGGATTATATTAGAGAACAACAAAATAACGAAGAAATTATTCGCGAGTATGCGCGCAGACAACAAAAGACCGACTCATTAGACGACATGTATAATGAATTACAAATACCCATCTTAATCGCCGTATTATACTTTACATTTCAACTCCCCGTGGTAAGAAAAAACTTGTTTAAATTTTTGCCATCGTTGTTTAGTAAAGACGGCAATCCTAACCTGTCGGGGTATATTTTAAATAGTGTGGTATTTGCTGCGCTGTATTTTGGTTTAACCAAAGGAATGAAGTATTTCGCGATATAGCATGCGATTCTATAGTTTCACGCAAAACTATAGGTCCGCAGGAAAATATTCGGTTATAGTATATGCGAACGCCCGCACCCGCGCATGTAAATCGGAAAAGAATGTATTTTGGTTGTTATAACCATATGAACCATGAACATTTACAACATAATGGTACGCGGATACATGTGACCAGGTATGTTAAAAGTAGAAATAAAAGGACTATACATAAAAGTACTAGAAATAAAAGAACAAGACATAAAAAGAGTAAAATCAAGTTATCATCAACGATGTATTAACAAAGTGTAAATATAATAATACTAATAAAAATAAAAATGATTTATATACATTTTATTATTTATTATTATATTTTTAAAGTAAAAAGTAAACCATTAAGTATATGTCTGAAAGTTGTTTTGAGTCATTAGTTATTGTAAATACTACGAATCAGTTTGAAAATTTATATTTAGAAGATGTTGATTTTTCTTATCAAAATTATAAAAGTGTTAATTTTAAGGGTGCCAATTTAATAAATGCTAATTTACAATTTGCTATTTTTGAAAATGCTAATTTATCGGGAGCAAATTTACTTGGTGCCAATCTTCAAAATGCGAATTTTAAAAATGCCAATTTAAGCAATTGTAAAATGTATACAACAGATTTAACAGGTGCTAATTTATGCGGGGTATATTTAAACAATGCTAATTTAAAAAATGCTAATTTAACAGATGCGAATTTAATGCGCGCGGACTTGACGAATGCTTATCTAGAAGGCGCAAATTTAACAAATACCATATTGACCAAATCTACTATGTATAAAAGTATTTTACAAAAAGCAAAATTAGAATACACGTGCTGTAATTTTGTAGACTTGCGATATGCTAATTTAGATAAAGCAACTATAAATCATGTAAATTTTGAAAATACGTTTATGGATGGAGCATCTATTAAAAATTCACATTGTACGAATGTAAATTTTAAAGATTCCCAACTTATAAACGTCAAATTGAATTTCTCTACTTTTATAAATTCTAGTTTTATAAATGTGAATCTACAAAACACAGAATTAGCGAATTGTATTTTATCCAATTCTATATTTAATCATGCAAATCTTAGTCGTGCGAATTTACAAAATTCAACGATGGATTATACACAATTCATGTTTGCGAATCTGACTGAAACGAATTTAACCAATGCTGATTTATCACATAGTAATTTTACCGGTGCTAAATTAATTAATACCATTTTGATACATTCTCGTTTAAATCATGCGTTGCTGATATCTGCTATACTTTGGGAGATTTATCCTAAAAATGCCAATTTTTCAAATACAAAATTAATAGACGCGCATATTGATATAAGTGATTTTTCCGACACAATGATGCATAATGCGAATTTAACAGGGGCGACTATAAATGATTGCGAGTTTCCACAATCATAATCATAATCGTAAATGATTGCGAGTTTCCACAATCATAATCATAATCGTATATACGTATTTTGTTAATAATAATAATAATTATAAATTATAATTATTATCTACATGTCTACTTCTACTCTTTTAATGCAAGAATATATTAAAGCTTTAATATTAAATGTAGACCATTCTAAACTTAAAAAGGAAATAAATTTAATCTTTGATGGTGGCGCATTTAATGGTGGATTCGCAGCAGGTGTTGCCATGTATATTAAATGTATGGAACAACATGGTCTTGTTAAAATAAATAAATTATCAGGATGTAGTATTGGATCAGTGATCGCTTTATGGTACGCGTGTGGATGTAATGCATCTGTTGTAAATTTATTTGAAGAGACAACTACTTCTTTTCAAGATACAATGGATTTGCGAGAATTACAGAAAAATATTAAAGCATTTGTTCATTCCTTATTTCCTGCTGGCGATGTATCTACTTTAAAAGATAAATTGTATATTAATTTTTACGATACACACAAACACAAACAAAAAGTGGTTTCTACTTTTAAAAATGTAGAACATTTAATTGATTGTATATTGCAATCTTGTCATATACCCTATATTATAGATGGTAATCCCCGCTATAATGAGCGCTATATAGATGGGATTTTACCCTATATTTTTACAGGCACAGCAGGCACAGGCGCAGGCGTAGGCGCAGACACAGGCACAGGCACTAGCGACTCTTTATTTATTAAACTAATTACACTACATAAATGTACGAGAGCAATGGTGGTAAAATGTGAGACCAATATTCATTATAGATTATTATCTGGTGTGGCAGATGCGAATGAATTTTTTACAACTGGTTCGTCGGATATGTGTAGTTATGTAAGTCAATGGTCCTATTTTAACATTTTACAAATAAGAAGTAGAGAAATGGTTGTTATTTTTATTATTTCTCTGATTGAATGGTTAGTAGTACTTAAAACATATATTCCTTCTACTATTAAAAAATCACTTCTCTATAATGGATGTATAAATTTTGTTAAAGGATTATGTTGTGATATATTGAGAAGGACTATTATCTAAGGTCAATTGCGCTTGTGGTCGCTAGATCAATGGCGCTTGTGGTCGCTAGATCAATTGCGCTTGTGGTCGCGAGGTCAATTGCGCTTGTGGTCGCTAGATCAATTGCGCTTGTGGTCGCGAGGTGAATTGCGCTTGTGGTCGCTAGATAGGCATTGTTACCTGTGCTTGCGCAGGAACCTCTAAACAAAAATCTAGTGGATACCCTTGATTTACACATTCATCATACGATTGATATCCTTCTACAATTGTATACGTCTGATATAAACAAACTATAAAAATTGTTAATAATAATATAGTGTGAATGGGTTTAATTTTCAAATTAAATTTCATTCTATATTATTTCAGTATATATTTAATTATTTAATTATTTAATTATTTAATTAGTTGTAAAATCTTAGTGAATATCGTATTCGTATTCGTATTCGTATTCGGTTTCTTCTTTATAGTTTTTTTAACATTTATTTTTACCTTTTTAGTGTTTTGGGTCTTTTTTCTTGTTTTATCACTGGGGTCATACTTCATAAAATAGTCTAAATATTCTTTACTATTTCTATTATTTTTAAGTTCAATGTATTTTTTTGCTTTCGTTGCGCGTATGGTTTCAATCGTCGTTTCCGTACCATAACAATCTTTACCAAATCGTTTTAAAAGTCCTTTTTGTTTTAATTTATTTTTGATTTGTACATTAAATAAATATTCGCACATGCAAACAATTCTATCGTGGTCATAATACGGGCGGTCAGCATATAGAAATGCTAAAAATAAATTTAACATTGTATCAATCGTCGCAATTCTAACCTTTTTTTTATTTATAGTAATGGTATTATAACTATGACACCCCATTGGTTCATAAATAAAACAAACGGTATCTTTATCTACCACTATTTCGTAATGCGGTGCAATAATTTCACCGATTCCAGGTTTTTGATTTATTTTAATTTTAGTAAATCCGGCATTTTCTAAATCCTTTTTGATATGGTTTGCCGACGCTTTCGGGTCTTCGGATAAAGCATCAAAATCAGGATTGTTTTCATCTACTACTTTTTTCCGTTCGTGTTCATTCATGTATTTTCCATATAAACTACTCGCATATCCACCAATAAAAACCAGTTTTTGTTTAATAATAGAGTTTTTAACAATAGTATAGAGGGTTTTTTCTATAGCAGGATCACCTTCAAAATCACGCATAAATTGAATCGTGTCACACTTGGGATGCTTAATAGGATAATTTTTATCTAATAAATTCAGGCGTTTATATATTTTCTCCCATCTACTAATATCACCGGCAGGTCTGGACAATTCTTTATAAACATTCAACCGCAAAAAATTAACTGGAGCATATAAAATGCCTTCTATTTTAATAGATTCTTTAACAATAGATTTAAAGATGGCAGTTTCCATTTGCGTAATATCCGCAATAGGAATAAACTGGACAAATACTTTAAATGTTCCGTGATGCATACCTGCTCGTGCCTCGACCGATTCATACCCATTTTTATAATAGATGTCGGTGAGTTCTTTGGCATCTGCCATCGCATTGGGCGAATAAAAATCATAGTCGGGGATTTCTACGTCCCTGTCATAGAACTGGTCTTTTTTCGGTAAAATATTATTGATGGCAGTACCGCCATAGCAAACTAATTTTTTCCTTTTTAGAAATTGTTCTAAAATAGTAATGACTTCTTTAACGATGGGCGATTGGGCTTTAGTAGATTTGGTTGATTTTTCTAAGCTATCTACCGCGTTACGCAATAATTCCAATTCTTTTTCTTCGTACGTTTGTTTTTTATTACAATCGTCTTTATCTTTTAGTGTCATTCCTACTATATACTTATATTCTATGTAGAAAAAATAGAAGATTCAAATACAAAAGTATTTGAATATGTTGGATATTTACCTGGATATTTACCTGGATTTTGGTTCAACCTTTTCCCAAAAGGTTGCCTGGATATTTACCTGAATTTTG
>Ga0114969_10000928_pt1 | contig 24886 bp, 37 predicted proteins | sample M_130807_MF_Meta_FD_87316 | JGI IMG/M metagenome (GOLD analysis project Ga0114969, IMG submission 87316) | Freshwater microbial communities from Lake Montjoie, Canada to study carbon cycling - M_130807_MF_MetaG | ecosystem: Environmental > Aquatic > Freshwater > Lake | place: Lake Montjoie...
AAAAACCTGAACCAGAAGAAAGAAATATAAAAGTAGATCAATATACTTTTACAATTAAACCAAATGGTAAAATATATTTTGGTAATGGTAAAGAGTTAACTGAGCAAACTATAAAAAATAAAGTGTATATTAGAAAAGAATTACAAGATGGTACATTAAGAGTGTCTAGTTATAATAAATCTAATTACTATGTGCTTTCAGATAATACTATATTAGGTTCAGGAACAACTAACTTAGCTAAAGAAACAGTATCTGATCCTTTAACTAAAGAAAGAATATTAGACGCAGCTTCACTTTATAAAAAATCTTGTTAATAATAATATTATGGCTTGTAAAATACAAATTAAAATAGATTTAAATAAAGAAATTGATAAAAAATTAGGTGGGTATAGAGATACTACACATAGTGATTTTATGGCTAAAGAATTTTTAACAAATATTAATAATGAATATCCTAATTTAGCTAGCATAAGTGTTTTTGATAAAGATAGAGTTGTAATAAATATTTCTGAAAAAGTTTTTAACAGCATTGTTGATGAAAAATATAATGCTCAATTAAAAATAGAAGAAGAGTTAGCAATAATGTCTGGTGAAGTAGATTTTGATGAAAAAGATACTAGTTTTTATAATGGTGATGAAGCTCTATTTGATCAAGAAAACAAGGAAGACATCTTTATACCAGAAGTAGAAGATATTGCAGAAGTAGAGGAAGAATATCCTATTCAAACTGAGTATAAAAAAGAACTTGAGAAAACAGGTAAAAAACCAAAATCAGTTATAATTGGTGGTTCAAAAGCTATTTTAAATAATATTACTGGTACATATGATATAACAGATTTATCAGGTAAAATAATATTATTAAAAAATATTAACCTAGATACTATGGAATTAGTAAAAGAACCAGTATCTTTAAAGCCATATGATCAAAAAGCATTTAATTCTTTTGTAAATGATACTATGTTAAATCTATTTACAGAAGAACAACTTGCTTATAAAGGTATTGATATTACTGATATATTTGATGAGTTAGAAGTAATTACTACTGAATCTCAGTTAGTCAAAATAATGGTTAAAGTACTTAAAAATTTGTGTTAATTAAAAATTCTAAAAAATATGTATTGCCCAATTAAAACCAGTAAAGAGTATATAAAAATACTTAATGAAGTAAATGGTAATGATACTAGAGCTGAAGAAGAATGGATTAGACAAGGTTTTGATTCAAATAAAGATTTAAATTATATACCTGATGCTGAATTAGAAAAAACACCTGAAGTAAAGAAAGATGATATAACTACTATGGTGGATAAAATTTGGGTGCATTTAGAAAAACAATTAAAAATAATTCAAGGTCAAAAGTTAATTAATCAAACAGAAAAAGAAGAAAGACAAAAAAAATTAATTGATGAATTTAGACATCTAGAAGGTATTAATTCTATTAACATGTTTGTTAAAGACAGTTATAAAGAAGCTAAAGATATTGAAAAATTAATGAAAGCTGTTATTAATAAAAAAGATGATGGCACAGAAGATTTTAAAAAAAATAGGATTATAGAACTTACTAAATTAAATTCTTTTGCTAATAGTTATAATATTCTTGATGAAATTTCTAAAGCTGATATATATAGTTTTTTTACTGCAAAAGAAGGAGAGGAAGAAATTTCTGAAGAAGATAATAAGACTATAAGAGAAATGTTAACAGATGCAATTTCAATAAGAAAAGCAGTTAAAGAACAATATATAAAATTAGGTATACCTTTAATGGGTTCATTTTTACTTAATTATAAATCATTAAATCTAGATGAAGCAATTGATAATGAAGTAAATGCATTAATAAAAAAATTAGAAGCTGAAAAAACATCTGCAAATCCTAATGATAAAAGAATTAAAGCTTTAACAGAAAGAATTGCTAAATTTCAATCTTTTACACAGACTCAAGAGTCAATGGAAGAGTTATTAAAATTTTCATCTAGAGATGAAGGTTCAATGGAGTTTTGGTTTGGTCCATTAATAACTAATGAAGATGCTTCATTAGGGTTATTTGCAAAAGCTGTTAAAACAGAATTTGAAGGAGCAAGACAATTAGATATAGCTATAGCAAAACTTGCAGGTAAAGCTTTTTTAAAATATAAAGATAGTCAATCAGAAAGCAGAGATACTCCAGCTAAGTTCAATGAAGGTTTATATGAAGTATTAATATCTCATGGTACAAATAATAATGGAGAGCCAACTACTATTAAAAGAATGGCTTTTGTAAAAAAATATGATATTAATAAATATAGAGAAGCAGAAACTAAATTATATAAAGCTACTAAATTAGGACCTAATCCAACTGATGCAGAAATAATAGCAAAATCTAATTTTGAAGCAAATAAATCTACTATATTAAGAGACTGGTATGCTAAAAATGCACAAAAGAAAAGTGATGAAGAAATTGATAAAATTCTTCTTGAAAAAAATAAATTAGTAAATGGTGGTATTTGGACTAAAGCTGATTATGATAAGTGGCATAAATCTGTTTTGCAGATTAAAAAAGATGGTACTAAAATTTATATGAAAGAATTTAGTGAGCCAGCTGATATATATCTTAATAAAAATTGGGAAGCATTATATGATAAAAATGATAAACCTAAAAATGCTAAAGGGGAATACCATTCATTTTTATTAAATCTATATCTTGATGCTCAAGAAAAAGTACCTGATGCTCAAAAAAGAGGTTATGTTTTACCATCAATACATAAACGTAGTATAGAAAGAAGTAGTATTAAAAGTGTTGTAACAGATAAATTTAAAGATATGACATCTATAAGAGGAGATGAAACTGATTTTAATTTGTCAAATTTAGCTGATGAAGGTGCAAAGTTTATACCTGTATACTATACTCAAGATATGGATGCTGATGAAGTAAGTTTAGATTTAATAAGATCTGTAGAACTTTATTCTCAAATGGCAAATAAATATGAAGCAGTAAATAATATTTCAGCAGAAACATCAATGTTTAAAGCTATAATAGGAGATAGAGAAGTTGCTGAAACTAATTCTAAAGGTGTTGCTGTATTAGATGCTCTTGCAAATAAACTTGGAATTAAATCTAATATTAAAAAACAAGGTGAAGCAAATGCTAAAAAACATCTTGATGCATTTATAAATATGCAATTATATAATGAAATGCAAAATGCTGAGATACTTGGAAATTACTCTATGGGTAAGTTAACAAATCTTGCTTTAAGTTATTCTGCTATAACAAGTATTGCTGCAGATTTACTTAAAGGTATGGCAAATAATTTACAAGGTAATATCCAATTAATTATTGAAGCTAACTCATCTGAATTTTTTAGTAGAAAAGATTTAAGAAAAGGTAAATTGTATTATGCAAAAAACTTAACCTCATTTCTTTCTGATTTTGGTAAACCAACACCTGAATCACTAGTAGGTAATCTTGTAAATCATTATGATGCAATGCAAGGTAACTATAAGGATCAGTATGGTAAAAATGTTTCAGGTAGTGTATTTGCTAAGTTAATGAGAACTGATACATTATTCTTTAATCAGCATTTTGGTGAGCATGAGATACAAGTATCTGCAATGTTTGCGTTAATGGAAGCAACTAAAGTAACTGATACCAATACTGGGGAAATAATCTCTCTTTTAGAAGCATATACTAAATATGGTCTTGAAGAAATTGAAAAAAATACAGATTTTACTAATAAAAAGAAACTTGATTTACAAGATAGAATACATGCAATAAGTAAAAAATTACACGGGGTTTATAATGATTTTGATAAAGGTACTGCACAAAGATATTCAGTAGGTAGATTAGCTATCATGTATAGAAAACATCTTATACCAGGTTATAAAAGAAGATGGGGAAGACTTAAAGTAGATCAAGAACTTGGTGCTGTAACTGAAGGTTACTATATGACTTTTTTAAGTACAATGGGAAAAGATTTAGTTAATATGAAACTTAATATAATGCAGAACTGGTCAACATATACTCCTTTTGAAAAAGCACAAATCAAAAGAGTCTTAGCTGAAACAGTAATCATATTTGGAACAACTGCATTTATAATGTTATTAATGCATGCATTTGGTGATGATGATGATGAGAAAAAAGGATATGCATATAACTTTATGTTATATGAATTATCTAGGATGCAATCTGAAACTGCATCATATATATCTCCTAGAGATGCTTATCGTACTGTTAAATCTCCAACAGCTATGGTTAGTACAGTAGAAAGAATGACAAAATTTATTGATCAATTCTTTTTAACATGGGATCCTGATAAATTAAATTATAAAAGAAAAGAAGGTGTGTGGAATAAAGGTGATAATAAATCTTGGGCATACTTTCTTAAATTAATGGGTTTCTCTGGATATAACTTTACTCCAGAAGCAGCAGTTAAATCATTTAAAGCTACATTATTAAAATAAACTAACAATGGCTAATAAAATAACAGGAAGTGCAGGTACTTCAATAAAAGTATCAAGACCAGGTGTACACTCTAAGAATGGTACATCTAAGCTTAAAAAATCAAAGCTCTATAAGAAAGGCTATCGGGGGCAGGGCAAGTAAGAAAAAAAAAAGGAGAGAGCCGTTGTGGCCCTCTCCTATAAGTTTAAATTCTTATTATTTAAATATATCAAGTTTAAAAAGGAGATACATTACTGTACCTCCTAATTGATATATTTGTTTAACTATACTCCCTTGGAGCAAGTGTCTTTATAAGAAGAATTCTCCCCCTAATGTGTCATCATCAGTATCATCTAGATTAAAATTAAAATCATCATCCTCTAGTATATTTCTTGCTATAACTTCAATTTCTCTTTTATCTAACTTTTCTTGCAACTGTATAAGTTCCTCAGCTTCAGCAGGTTTAACTGCTTCTACTTCAAGTGCTACTTCAAGTGCTTTTTTCTCAGCTAATGATTCATCCATGATTTTAAGTCCTTGAAAAACAATTTCATCAAAACTTGGTAATTCTAATTCAGGTACACTTTCTACTACTGGTGCTTCAAAAGTATTACCAGCTGGATCTTCATAGAATACAGTATCATAATTTGCAGCATATCTAATATCTTCATCAAGTATATCAGCTTCAATATCAGCTTCCATGTTATCTCTTTCAATTGCTAATTGAGATAACTCAGCATTTTCTTCAGCTTTTTCAATCTCAGTAAGAATATTTAACTGATTCTCAGGTTGCCCATAGTTTAACTCTAATTGATCTACAGGAACTAATTCAGCACCTTCAACAAAGTTAGCTAAATCAAATTCAAATGCAACAAACCAGTGAAATTTTCTCTGGTCATCCATCCAGTCTCTAGGATGTGATTTTTTCAATGCATAAGTAACATGATTATAGAATGCCCATAATGAATTTATCTCACAGTTGTAGTCATAACTTGGTTTATCCATTTGTTGTTTTACAATACTTATCTGCTCATTAGTAAGAAGTTCATACTCTGCGTATAATATACCCAATAATTCAGCTTGTTTTCTTTCAGTAATAGTAATTTTCTTCATTGTATCTTTATCAGCTACAATTTTGTCAAAGTATATATCTGCATTACTAATTTGCTCAATAATTGCTTTAACAGTTTCAGTGTCTGCAGTTCCAAGATGTTTTCTTCCATATGAACCCATATCTCCGGCTACTACGCCATTCATACATATAAATACATAACCACCCATTGCACATTTAAATCTCATTAGTTTATTATAACTATTAGACCATGCAAACATTAATCCTATCTCAGGATCTTTATTGTAGTTAATATAATATATGCCTTGAGCAATAGAGCCATCAGAATTAGATCTGTATGTCTCTTTCTCTACAGTAAAACCATGGAGTGTTAATTGCTCCATAGTATGATTAATAATAAATTCATGTGAGATAACAGTATATGACTCTGCATGATTTGGTAATGCTACACTAGTTAAATATTCTTTTGTGCAGTCTTTAGTTCTTATTGCCATTTTAAAATAATTTTAATTGATTAATATTTGGTGCTAACTGGTTAATTTCTTTATTGATTTTCTGTAAATAGAATTGCTTGTTGATTAAATATTCATCAAAAGGCTTCTCTACATAGTTAATGAATACAGTCTGCATCCACTTACCACTTTCAACTTGTATCTTTCTACCATCAGTTTTATTTGTCTTAATAATTTTAGACCCTTTCTCAGATATATAATATCTAATAGTCTGTTGTAGTTTTGTAGCTGAATACTCAGAGTTTTCTATTTTTTCTTCAATAAATTCCCAGTCACCTTTGATCTTAACTCCTCCACAATAATCATACACATTAGTCTGAGTAAGTAGAAAAGCTTCAGGTTTAATACCATGTACAAAATGATAATATATTGCTCTTGGTATAATTAAAAAACTTTTATTTTTATGTAAGGCCAGATTATTAAACTCAAATCTACCTTTACACTTAGTTGCAGCATAATAGAACTTATCACCTTCTTCTTTAAAAAGATAATGTGGGTTCTCTTGCTTTACTTCATTATATTTATCTATATCTACAGGTTTGTAATCATGTATTGCTATATAGTTATTTACATCTCCAAGAATCATTTTATTATAAGTATCATGTTCTAATTGAAGATTAGTTATCTTTTCCCATCTATTGCAAATCTCTATATACTTATCTTGATATTCTATAGGTATAATAGTTTCTAGACCATCAGTATTTTGCATCAAAGGATATGCACCAGGAATCTCCTCACATATCATCTCATATAGCATGCATAAACTTAACTGGCCATTAATTGTAATTTGCATAGTAAACTCTGGGTCATACAGAAAACTATTAGCATCATTACTTAATCCATAAGTTGAATTAAGAATAATCTTATATACATAATTCTTTACATCTTTTTTATCTATTTTTTTTCTTTCATTAAAGAACCATTCATATAGCTCACAAAACTCTGCTTTTGGTAAATGTGCAGGAGACCAGCCATTTCTGATTGCTAAGTTGGGATAATATGATACTACATCACTTGACATAATAATAACATCTTTACTAGATTCATATATACCACTCTTCCTTGCACCGTGAATACCACCTAAACCAAAATCAGTTTTAACACCTTTATAGTTTAGACTATATTTAAATCCTCCTTTTGTGTTTTCTGGATATACAATTATTTCATTAAATCTTGTTAATAGTTTTTGAAATGTTGCAGTTTTAAATTCAGTATAATCAAGTATTATATCTTTTACAGTAATACTTTCTCTTTTAGTTCTTAATTGTCTTAAGTCATACTTTTTAATACCAGTACTCTCACTCAAAAAATGTAAAAATAACTCTTTACTAATTCTTGGCTCAGATGCACTGAATAAAGGAATATTATACTCCTCAGTTAATGTTTTCCTTAAAGCAATTTGACTTTTACTAAGCATCATTATACGCTTAGTTGACCTTACATCATTCCAACAATAACCAATTATCTCATCAATCTGGTCAAATGTGGTCACTTTGGTAGTATGGTGTATAGGCATATCCTGTATACTTTCCCAATCCATACTATACTGAATCCACTTTAGTGAGCTTCTTTTAGCTGGATTATCCCAATGATTTAATTTAAAGACATCTACTTGCTTAACACTCATAGTCTTTTCATAAAAATCTAGAAATTCTCCACTGTTTTGCTTATTGATTACATGTTGTGCTTTACTGTAAACCCATTCTGCAATCTCACTACCTGACATAAAAGATAGACTCTCAGCATTCTGAATTATATATTCAGTTATCTGACCGTCAAATCCTAATCCATTATAAGATACATGCCATTCATCATGTAATATATTTCTTTCTAAAAATGCAATAAACTCATCCCAGTCATTCTGTAAATCATGCATTACAAATACATGTCTTTCATCTGATTTAACACTTTCAAAACAAGCTATAAAGCAATTGCTAAGAGTTTCTAGGTCCATGACCCAATGTGTTTTTGTAATCTCTCCCATATTTATTATTCAGTTAAGCTGTTTCCCCTATTTAGTTAAAAACACAGAGCATCAGTAATGACACTCTGTGAATTATTTAATTATTTTGCAGGTTGTACTGCTTTATCAAGTGTAGTCTGAAAGTCAAACTCTTTAGCATTAATACCTATATAGTTAATTAGATTTTTAATATCTAACTTGTTATCTAAGTAGTACTCTTGAAATGTTTCACTTGACACTCTTTCTTCTTTTACATTTCTACCATTAGGTCTCAATGCTTTAGTAGCAGTAGGGTCTCCATTTTCATCTAGTTTTGGTAACATGTGTAATGTAGTTTTAGTTACTTTACCTATGATAACAAATAATCCTGATGTCAAATCATAGATACACTCTACATAGGGTGAATCATTAGATACTGGTATCATTCTAAATGTACTGTGGCCATTCCATTCTGAACTAATTAATGTCATTGTGTTTTCTCCTGTCATAATTTTTATTTTAAATCTTTATTTAATTTTTGTAACTCTTCTATGTTTACTATTAATATTTCTTTTTCCATATCTGGTATAGTACATAATTCTCCTACTTCTTTCAACACTTCTTCTGATATACCAAGTAACTCAGAATAAATATTAAAATACCTTTCAGGAAATAAAAAACTATCCATATACATAAAATTGCTACCATTCTTATCAAAATGATCTCTTATTCTGCGCTTAACTGTTGGACTCATCTTACTGTATCTACCATTGATTAAATGCATCCAATCATCTTTCATATCAGAAAAATCAAATGTATATAATACCTCAGTATCATTCAGTTTAATATAATCACTTAGTCTATTGTGTTTTAGTAATATGTTTTTCTCAAAATTCAGATAATCTTGATCTGTTCTTTCATGAAATACTGCTACTAGTTTCATATCCTCAGGTTTTACATAATCATTCCAGCCAAAATATGTTTGAACTGGAGTGACACTTAAACCTTTTTTAATGCCCAAGAGTGGATATACAAATATCTTGGATTTTTGAAAGTAATTTTTATAAAGCGCACTAATACTCATAATTGTTATAGTTTTACATTACCGGTTGCTAATTGATATGGAAGAGTAAAATCCTTATTAGTATAATGATAGTCTACAACTGTCAATATCTCTTTAAAATCTTCTTCCCACACCTTTAATGTTTCTGTTGATACTTGAAAAGGATAAATTAAATTAGCTTTATCAATCACAATAAAAGTAATAACAATTTTCCATTCAGATATATCAGGTAAACCTTTAAGATATTTACCCAAACTCAACTGTTTATACATGACGGCCTGTATCCAATATTTGTAATATTGCACTGAGTCTGGAAAATCCTGAATAGGTTTACCAGTTGTTTTTAAGTCATTAATAAATAAAGTCTTAGTATTATAGTCCATGACTACATTATCTAAAATACCTTTAAAACCAAATTTATACTTACTTGATTTTATCTGTACACCTACTTCATTAAAGATTTTAACATTCTCATCTATATCACCATTAAGTTGCATTAACTCATTCACAATTGGATGCTTTCTTAATAACTCTACAGATTCTTTTGCTGTGTCTAGTGTAGCTTGATCCACAATAGTCTTACCTTGCTTTACTTTTAAAAATTCAAAGTACTGCATATTCTGTTCAGTTGTCATTTTTGCAATTCTACCTTCATCATTTTTTAATGACTGATACAAGTTAATACCTGCAAGTACATCAATTATTGAATCAGGGAAATCAGTTAATGTTAAATCAGTATCAGGTTGTGATTGATAAACCTTAAAGACTTCATCTACTAATAACCTGTTGTTATCTTTTGGAAGATTACCAGGTATTACTATGAATTCTTTATCAAAATTCTTTGGTTCAAGTAATAAACAATGTATTACTTTCCCTGCTACTAAATGAGCATCAACCATATCTTCTCTTTGATTTAAGATATAGTGTCTATAAAAAGCTGCTGGTGAATACAGCAGCTTATTAATACTTGAGTAACTAAAATAAAAGTCACTATTATAAAATTGATTTAATTCTTCATTATAAGAAATAGCCATCAGTGTTTGTTTTTAATTCTAGATTCACATTATCAAAATCAATTAAGACTTTATCTATCTTTTCAGGTTCTGTTGCAATATATGCAACAACTGCTTCTTCTTCTAAATCAGGTAATTCAATTTCTGGGGATGATGCAACAAAATCTTCTTGCACTACAAAAGTATAATTAAAATCCATAGCTTCAAGATATTCAGTACATAAAGTAATAGTTTTTACTCTAAAATATGTAGAATTACCTCCATCAGTTATATCATCCCCGTGGAGCTTTAGCACTATGTCAACATTTTCTTTAGTTAATTGCTTATGCTTTTTTAGTTTATCCATAACATCATCAATATTCATTCTAAAATATGAACTTGGTAATGTCATTAAAGATAATAATGATTTAAAATTTACATGTCCTTTACTTCTACATTGCTGCATTTGACTAGAATATGAATAAAATAGTAAACTAAGATACAACACACTGTCTTCAAAATTTGAATTAGCCATGATTTCCATAGCCATTGTGTGATTATCAGCATCAGAACTATTAAACATTTCACATAAACTTTCATACATATCAACATCAATACCTAATGCCTCATTTCCATTAAGGTGTTTTAGTAATTCTGATTCATCATATACTGGTAGAGTTGAATTATTTATTTCTTCATAAGCACTAAGATATTCATCTTGTATTTTATTATATCTTATAGAAGAATAACTAGTACCAGATGTTAATCTAAATGGAATATGTGAATTTTGAAGAAAAGCTCTTGTATTATGTGAAATTCCAATTGATTCTTCAGTATAAAATTCTAATGCATCTATTACTTTTTGATTATAATAATCATCACCTAATTCTAAAGCTAAATAATCTGCAAAATATTGTTTAAACTCAGCAGTATCAACAGTATATGTCCATTGACAAGTTGTGTATTTTGAATTACTATTTTCTGAAACAAAAATTGCTGATGCATTTACTAAATCAGTAGTAGATTTAATTTTGTAATCTTTTGCAAGATTTTTAAGTTTTACTCTTGGAATATTAACTCCTTTTGCAAAATATAATTTATCATTTAATGTAGGTGTATAACCTGTTGATACTGTGTTAAATATTTTATTATCATTCACATTATCAAAATCACATATTTTAGTATCTATATCAAACCTAAAAGATAAAGAGTTTATATCATGATTATCATACCAATCACCATTTGCAATCTCCATCTCTATAAATAATGCCTTTTTCATATAATTTAATTTTAAAAAAAGCGGCTTTTACACCGCTTTATATTTGTTTTAATTGTGTTTATGCTCCTTTTTATGGGAAACAGTTTTATGCTTTTACTATTTAACAGCCATCTTCACTACTTGTGGATTCATCATTAGCTTAGAAAATTTAGGCTTATTGCCTGCTAGTAACTCTTTCACTAAATAGTATTTAAGATCATTAGTGAATGCGTCACAGTCTGTAGTAAGTTTTACTAATCTGTTTATCATAGCATCACTTATAGAATGATTAGCTGCATGTGTCAATGAATAATTTATAAGTCTTGTAGTAATAATACTACTAATATCAGCTCTAAATTCATCTCCAGTACCTATTGCTCCATTTAATGCTCCAACTACATATGCTTCATTTACATTAGTCATAATATCAGCTGGAGATATAATTTTATCCATCTTGTTATTAATAAACATAGTGAACATACTAGAGAATTCAGGTCCTACTGAACCTTCTCCAATCATTTGAATTAACGGTAACTGTTCTTCAAACTTCTCAATAGAACTAATAGCATTAAAGAAAGTAGTAATAGCTCTTGGATTAACTTTTTGAGTTACTACTTCTGGATTCATCAACATAAAATTAATACATCTACCATCAATTCCTACTTGCTCAGCCCACTTAGCCCATACATTAATATCAAATTTAATTTCAACTGAGATAAATCTAGTCTTTTGAGCTACATCTAATGCAGTTACATTATAATCTCCATTATCTGGATTTGAAGTTAATATTATGTGCCAGTTCTTTGGCAATTTCCAAGAAATATATTCCTGCTGATCAATAAGCTCCATAGTTGCTTGCATAAATCTATGATCAGCTCTAGTATAATCATCTAAAATCAAGAAACCACCTTCACCTTGCCCTTGTATCCATTCTGGAGCAGCATGTGACATTCTACTATTACTAGTAGGTTTATATCTATTCTTAATATAAGTTTCCATTAAAGATTCTTGAACCCATTTAGTAGCACCATCTTCTCTAACCATCTCAAATTCTTTAAATGGAAAACCAATTAAATCACCTAACTCTTCAATCTGTGAAAGATTTAATTTAATAATATTCATACCCATCTCAATTGCTAATTGCTTAACAGCTGAAGTCTTTCCAAGACCTGCATCACCTTCTACATTTATTGCAACAGGTATTTTACCTTCAGCTTGGATATATTGATTATTACCAACTATGTGTTTTAAAAACCCTTTTAACTCTTCTACATTTAATTGAACTTGACTCATCTTTTTTAATTTTTTAAATTTCTAACTTAATAACTTTTCCCGGTAAATCAGTGTTCATATAAGATTGCTCAGACAGCACCCACAATATAGGAGCTTTTGGCTTTACATTAGTATAACACTCACCGTCAGTAAAATACACTAAGCTAGTATATTTTCTTATATTCTCATTATAATATTCAAGGACGGGATCAAATTCTGTCCCACCTCTTCCATATATCTCAATTTCATTTTTACCTTTATAAGGTTCTATGCTTTTGATAGCAGTATCACATTGTACTATGGTAATATCAACACCTTGTTTATAGATGTGTAATATTTCATTCATAAATTCATGTAACTCTTGATCACATACTGATCCTGAAGTATCAATAGCTAACAACATATGTTGTTTCATTTTAATCTTAAGACCAGGATTCTCAGAATATCTTTTATTCTCTTTTCTCCTTATCTTTTTAGTATACACTTTAGATGACACACCAGTAAATCTTCTCATATATCCTCTCCAATCAAATTTAGCAGGCTTAATTTCTTCCATTTCAAGTAAACCCTCAATTTCTCCAGGGATATTACCTCTTTTCTTTTCAGTCATCTCCTTAGCATCATTAAGAATTTTATTCAATTGTTTCTCAATTAGCTTTTGCTCAGCTTCAGTCATGTCTTCAAAATCAGCCCAAGTAGGATGATCACTGGCCATTTCATCTCCAGCATCCATTTGATCAGCTAACTTATCAAAATTATCATCACCACTTGTGCCATTTTTGTCTTTATCTTCTTTAGCCTGTTGTAGTTTATCATAATAATATCTACAACCTGCTTTTCTATCAAGATTTAAATCAGGATAATCATCAATATTAATACCACCTTCTGGTAGTAATTCATCTGAAATATACTGATTAATCTCCATATCCATAGCTATATTAGCCAGTTTTTTATCACTAAACTTAAAATACATAGTAAGATGACCAAAAGCTATATGAAGTAACTCATGCTTAAGTAAACCTAATCTATGATCTTCAGATAAACTTGTCCAGAAATCTTCATTAATTGTAAGTTGATAATTAATATTATTTTTACTTACACCAGCAGTAGGAACTATTTTATTATTCCATACTTTATTTAACATGATTAAAAAGAATCCATAATAGGGCTCCTTTAACATCAAGTCTTTACTGGTTTTTGCTAAACTATCTTCTCTATTCTTCATTTTTTAATGTTATTGAGTAATTTAATTTATTAACTGGATAACCCCAGTTTGACATTGCTCTTTTTAAATCTTCAACATGAATTTCTAAGTAATAATCCATAATTTCAGGTTCTACTTTTGCAACAATTAAAGCATTAACAAGTTGTGCTGCACTTAACTTATGATCACTTTGAATACCTAATTCACGGACTCTAACAAAAACATTAGGCATATTTTCTAACCAATAATCATCACTTTTTAAACTCATACCATAAAATATAATTAACCATCCTTCAGATGCATTAATATCACAATTATTTAGTATTTCATTTGCAACAACATGATTCTCTTTATCAGGAGAATTATACATTTCATATATACTTTTAACACTTTCTCTATTCAGTACTACTTTTTCCATTTCTATAATTTTGATATCACTAAGTAATTTGCATATGCATCTTCATATGTAAATGCCCAGATTTTATAGCCATCTATTATAAATAATTGCATTTCCATAATTTTAGTTTATTTCTAAAAGTTCATCAGATATATAACCTAATAATCCTAAAACTTCAGTTTTTTGACATGTTTCTGGGTTTTCATCATCATATTCCATATTATTAGAAATTAGTACTTCTAATTGATTTAACAAGTTTACTACTTGTTTTTCTACTTCTTTATTCATCTTTTCCATAATTTTTTTATTTTAAATTTGCTTTGTTATAAAAATATTTAGCTACTTCAGGAATGTGTTTATGGTAATAAGGTTGATTATCCTTACACCAAGTTTTTATTTCCTCTTTACTCTTAAATGGCTTTTGCCATGAACCATTATTCATAATCCTATTAAATGTTGGTTCTAGTTCATCAATAAATGCTTGAACTGTCCAACCTTCCCATATGTGTTTATTATTTTCCATCAGTCTTCTATTTTAGCATTATACAATTCTTCATGATATTCTTTCCACATTGCTGTAGGTAATCTATAGTACTCAGGATCATTTGGAATACTAACTTCACCTGAATCATAATAATTAAATGCAGGATGATAATCAGGATTTTCTTTAAACCAAAGAGCAGATGCTTTTTTAATTTTAGAATACCATTCTTCTTTTCTTTCTTGTGTCATTAGTCTTCTATTTTAAGTGTTTTTAAAAACATAATTATATCATCTATACTATGTTCTCCATTATAAATTTCTTTTTCAAAATATTTACCTTCTGGTTGTGGAGGAATAAGAAAGTAAAAATCATTATTCATTGCAGGCACAATATTATGATTGTCTTTATGTACAAAAGCATTAGAATTTATCAAAGGATATGAATCTGCAGTTTTAGCATTTAAAACATATCCTAAAGGTACATTTCTTATATACAAAGGTTTAAAACCTAAAGTTTTAAGTACTTTAATATTATTTGTAGTCATTAGTCTTCTATTTTTAAAGTTTTAATCATCCATTCTGTGGGTTTATTTATATTATCAACCCATTCTTTAGCACTTGGGATATAATTATTACAATCCTCTTTTACATGTTGTTCTCCAACATATCTTGTATATACAGTTTTACCATCTGAATTTATAAATGATGCTCCAAATACTTTCTCACATTCAAATATACCTTCACTATGATGTCTAAACATTCTGTGTTTACTATGACCTATCCAGGCTTTAGTTTCATCAAACCATTCATGAATTGCTTGATAGTCAGACACTTGACCTTTCCATTTTTTAACTGATGACTTACAATGCTCTAAAGGATGACTCATTTTATTTAATGTATTTTTTAATAAGTTCTTTTAAACAAGTTTCTTCAGCTATTTTTCTATTAGAATAGGAAAAACTTTTTATTACATTTTCTTTATCAAAAGAAATAGTAAATCCAAATTCTGTTTTTCCAACTTGTTGTATTGAAATTAACCAATCTGTTTTTTCATCAAACCAATTAAATACAAAAGGTCTAAGTGCCGCAACACAAGATTCTTCAGTTGTATTTTCTAATAGGTTAATAATTTCATTTGTTATGTATTTTGAATACCAGCCAACATGAGCATCTTTAATATACAACATAAGGCTCATTCCGTCATAGCCTAAATCTTTTAATTTTTTTGAAAACTCATAATTAAGATATCCAGTATCAATTTCCATTTTTTCTATTTCTTGTTTTTTATTCATTATTCTAAACTTTTATCAATTAAATTACCTTCATGATGATAAGCTACAGTTTCAATGATTCTTATATAATTGTTTATACTATAATTTCCTGAAGGAACAAGTATACATAAGTTACCAAAACCACCTTCATCAGTTTTCCAATCTTCTATATCATTAAGAATTTTTTCTTGTGCAAAATCTTCAATTAATTTATATAATTCATTATCTTCTAAAGCATTATTATTATTGTCCCAAGCATCAATATTATCAAATACATCTGTTGTACTTGCACAAGGCTCATTTGTATAACCAACCCAGTATATAGCACCATAATCTCTCCACCCATCATATTGTACTTTAATACCTGTAATACCACGGTCAGCCAATTTAAGTAAGAGGCTTGTCATTTTTAATTTTTCCATAGTTATTATTTTTTATTTTTATCTTTTAAACTACCTTCATGAGTATATTCTTCCCAATCAGCAACTCTGATACTATTATTAATTGTATATGTACCAAGTTCTACATCAATATGAACATAACCACGGCCACCTTCATCATTCCACCAATCTTCTATATCATTTAATAACATCTCTTGACAGTAATCTGCAATTAAATTACTTAATACTATATCAATATCATTTAATAAATATTCATTATCCCAATTTTCTAAAGTATCATAATCTATATTTGGATCTTGAGTAGCATTAACATATTCAATTGCTCCACTATCTCCACCACCTTCATAATATACTACAACTTTTTTAATACCATGACTAACTAAGCCAAACATTATTTTTTCTAAACTATTTTTATCCATAACTTTTTATTATTTAAACTTAAAAAATTTACCAAGTATATTACCGTTTAAATATTTATCAGACTCAAGTACTCCTAATACAAATTGATGTTTAGTTTCCTGGTATGACAATTCTAATTTAGTAGTACATATCATTAGTATATCTCTTTTAATTTTTATATTGTCTTTGTGTGCTTTTTTCAGTACTTCATTGCTACTGTAATAATTTTGATAAGTAGCTTTCTTTACTCTTTTATATGTCTTTAATCTCTTATCAGTTGGCATAGCCTTCTTACTCAGTTTTGTTTTAATATCTGCATAAAAATTCTTTTTACCAATATAACTAATTGATTTTCCGTCTATTATTGCAGTCATATTATAAATAAAACCTATTGCATTTTCAGGAATCATATCTTCAGTAAATTCTTTACCTTTATATATCCAACTCATAATTTTAAAATTTAAGCATCACCCTGTGGTATAATACTCTGACGTTCTTGTATAAATTTACCTGAGAATACCTCAGTTAATGTTTCTTTTATATTGATACCACCTTCTTTCTCAATAGTCTCTATCAATAATACTACTGCATGTATAAGATGTGCAGGAGTAACTCCATGTATTTTTAAACTTGTAGTAAACTTTTCTGGTGCCTTTTCATCAAACTCATAATTTATTTTAATCTTACCTTTCATATAATGATTCATTAAGTAATTTTAATACTTCTTCTTTTACTTTTTCAATACCGTGTACTTTAATAGAATCTGATACATCTTTCTCCATATCAAGAATAATAAAATCAAGATTATATCTTTCTTTATATTTCTTCATAGAATTAATACCTGCTTCATCATTATCAAATAGTACACATATCTTTTTATATTTCTCTTTAAGTTTATTTATGTTTTGCTCTTTAATCATAGTATTTTCACTATCCGGAGCAATACACTCTATATCTTTAAAGCCAAGCTTATTAAAAGCCATTATATCTTTTAATGAAGAAGTAATAACTAAATAATCTACTGTAAGTGATAGTTGTTGTGACCCTTGTATATGATTACCTAACTTTAAGAATTTCTTATTAATATTCTTAGGCTGATAAATTTTATACAATGTGCCATCTTTTTTGAAATAACCATACAGATTTAAACCTGTAATAATAATTTCAGATGTAGTACCATTAAGTTCAAGTCTGGTCATCTTATAATACTCTAATGCAGATACATTATATATTTCTAGCATCTTAGAACCAATATGATATTGTCCCCAGTATTTCTGATCAAAGTTAGACCAATGTCTAATGGTATAATCAGTTACTTTATAATTTTCATAAGTTTTAATTTCAGGAACTTTATAAGGTTTATGATCATCTAGGTATTTAACATAGTCATTAACTATTTTATAAGAAACTTCTCCTCTATCTTTAATACCACACATATATTGTACTAATGATATAGAGTCTCCTTGATAACCTGATGAAAAATCTTTAAACTTATATGTCATTGTTGCAGCATCCATATAAATAATCATTGATGGAGTCTTTTCAGTTTTAAATACAGATTTAATTTTTATCTGCTGTCCGTCTAATTGTTCAATAAGATTTAAATAATTCTCAAAGATCCAAATTGTTGGTACATCTTGAAATCTAATTACATTTTTAGTTGAAATCATATCTTTTAACTTTAATTAAAAAGGGAGCCCATTTCCTGACTCCCCTTTAAACTATTGTTAGTCTAAATCAAAGTCTGAGCCAACCTTAGTTGATACCTCAAAATCATCTTCACCAAATGCTTCTACTTTCTTAGCTTCTAATTTTTTAAGATGTAGAGCTTCAGAATATAGTAACTGTTTACCAGATCCAAGTTTAGCATATGCAAAACCATCTCTAGAAGATTTTGGCAAATATAAGTCATAATTTGTATAACCTGTTTTACCTTCATATTCTTTTCCTGCAATACAGAAATCTAAATACTTATCTTGATAAGGTGCTGTTTTATCAAATGCAGTGATAAACTCTTCAATTGTATTGTGCTTATTATCTTGAGCATCAAACCAATTAACTATGTCTAATGTAGTACATAATGATTTAATAAATACTAATATACTATTATCTCTAGAGATTTGTACACCTGATTTAGTTACTCCATCTGCAAATGCATATTGGCCAGATTTTACTCTACCAATTTGACCTTTATAATGACCAGCATCTGGATTTTCTTTATCCAACATAAATCCTTCAAATCCTTCAAGAGGCTCAGTCTCAAGATTAAGTATTAAACTTATACCACCTGGAATAAATTTAAAATCTTCACCTACTAAACTATTAAGTTTTAATTTGTGATTACCTGGACTAATTGTTTTTGGTATTCCACTTCCACCTGTTCCGACATCTTTTGTTCCAATTGCCATTTTTCTTATTTTTATTTATTATTTATATACTTCATCCCAGTGAGTAATTATCTCACCTTTGTCATTAGCTTCACTAATAACTATTTCTGCATTTCTTAAATGCTCAGGTCTTGCACCACAAGTTGTCTCTTCATTAGTTTTAAATGATAAGAATACTTGATTACCTTTTCTGAACATATAACCAATTGCATCAGCATTAGCACAGATTAAAGACTTGATTTTACCAGTTAAATCTATGTTTGCAGACATAACCATTTCACCTTTATCATCTACTTGCTTATCTTTGATATGCCCAGATAGAATAATATGGTCAGCTAAAGTATCTACATAGTTTAAAACATCAAAAAATGCTTCTCTTACATATAAATAACCAGCTCCATTTGGTAAAGTAATTACATTATCTCCATCAAAGTTTTTACCCATTGAAGTTTGCTTATACTTTTTTACAGCTAATGGCATTACCATTTCTTCTAATGCAGTTACAGTATCAATAGTAATAAACTTATAAGGTTTACCAGCTTCTAATACTTCTTTACCAATTGCTAGCAACTCTTTAAGATTACTTGCTTTAACTTTTAATGCATCTACATAATCAGTTCCATTCTCCAAATCAATAATTAAATTGTCTTCTAAACCAGCAAATGCAGTAGTTTTACCTGTCTTTGGCTTAGAATAAATAATTAATCTTTTTGGATTGACTCTTGTTGCACCTACTTTCTTAGTGGGCAATACTAATCCTTCACTCATACTTTTATTTTATTAAATCATTTAACCATTTTTTATTACTTACTGGTTTCTGTAATAGAATGGCAGCTAGATCTCTTACAGTTAAACTGCTTAAAGGAGCATCTAAATCTGAATCCATTAAATCATCAAAATCAGGAAATAACCCTTCCGTTTCAGTACTTTTAGTTTCAGTTTTAGTTTCAGTTTTAATTTTTTTCAGTTCAGATACAGGAATAAGATATCTTACATGCCCATTTGCATTAGCATCTGTAGTTTCATACTCCTCATCATAAAATGAATTATAACTCCATTTATATAATGTTCTTGTTGGGTCTTCAGAATCTAATGTAATACTTACGTATTCAGTATAGATATCTTCTCCTTTTGATAATTCACTCTTAAAGAATCCCATATATAAATCATCTTTACCATAGGGTCTATAAGCACATTTAGGTATATATAGAGGACTAGTTATACCTAATGCATCAAATACTTTTTGATGGTACTTTACCATCTCTTCAGTTTTTTCTTTTCTGTTAAAACTAGCACTGCTGCTGTCTTTTGTTGTTAATGCCATATATTAATTATTTGGTTCCAATTCTTTTTTCTTGTTGTGCTGGAGTATTCATTTCTGCTATACTCATTTTTTCAAACTCAGCTTTAAAGAAACTTAATCTAGTATCACCATTTCTACATTTAAGAAAGTGTAATACCATTACCTTATCATTTTCAATTATATATCTATCAGGACCATAGAATCTGATTTTCTGTTTAGCTGGTCTATTAATACCAATTACAGTATCTGCATGTTGTAATAAAGCATCAGCACCAAATATATCTGATTCTAATACATAATTACTATACTTCCCATCTTCTGATCTCTCAGGATTATCTATATTCCTGTTTAATTGACTTAATATAATGAATGCTATCGGGTAAACTCTTTTAAGATTTGTTAATGCTTCACCAAGGTTATTTAAAGTTTCATTTTTATCTCTTTCAGTTTGTGCTTTTTTTACAAGTAGAGAATGGTCAAGAGAAATTAAAGTCTTTTTATATTTCCTTATACCTTCTTCATCTACTTCAGAATGATGTGACATATACTCATGTATAGTTCTGATAAATTCATCTACTGTACATGGTTTTTCTACTATATCAATGGGATACTTAATCTTTTGTTTAGCATAATCATAGCATTTCTGTAGATCTTCAGTTGATAATTGACCATCTGCACTACATAAATACTTATATGACTTACCAATAATACTTGAATACTCTCTAATTGCAGATGACCTAGCTAACATTTCAAATTGAAACTGTAAAACTCTAAAATCTTCTGCAGGATTAAGAATAAAAGATTCTCTTACTATCTGCTCAACAATTAAAGTTTTACCACTTGCAGGTCTTCCTCCAATTACAGTCATAGTATTCCATTCAATACCATCAGTCATTGCATCATTAAACTTAGGCCACGGTGTTCTAAGACTTTTAATCTCACCTACCATTCTGCCTTTTAAATAATGTAATGATTCCTGGAAACCTTCTTTTTGGCTAACCCACTTAGAATTAACTGTTTGCTTAAGTGCCATATACAATAATTAAATAATTTTTATTTTAATTCTATTATATGTAGCATGTAATACACTAATTACTACCTCAACTACAATAAATTGAATTACAGTAATAGAAATAACAAATGTATTAATTACTAAATAACCTAATAGAATCCCTACTATGGCACAACACCCTAGTATTAATTTGGGTAATTTATACATTATACTACTTTTTCTTTAAAATGTGTTTGTGACGGATCATCTGATCCATTTAATAACATATCACAATAATTTGCTAATTCAGAATCATAAGTTTTATCTGAGCCTTGTTTTCTAATAAAGTATTGAGATGTTCTCATATACTTATATCCTGTTGCTTCATACTCATCAACATATGTCTTTGTAGCATTAATTACTGTTTCCCAGGTATAAGTATGTGATTCAAAAAACCATCTGAAGTTATTCTCTAGATTCTTTTTATCTGACCTTGCATATTTACCACTTGGTAGCTTAAATTTAGGAAAAATATCTAAATAAACATCAATATTTTCCATAAAATTATCACCCATCAATGTTGTACTTGTTTTTTTCTTACTATTCTTGAAATAAGATTCTAGTTCTTGTAAAAGAATTATTGCCTTACCTGCTAGTTTCATATCAGCTTCTAACCAGTCTGTTGACTGTAAGCGTTTTACCTCTAATGCATCATTAATAAAATCATTAGTTTTAATTTTATTTTTAATACAATAGAGTATATACAATTGATTTGGACTCAACTGTTTCTTTATTAATAAATTAAAAATTTCATCCATATTACCACTTTATATCAAAATTATAATTCTTTTTTGTAATCTCAGATACTTTTCTAAATACATCATCACATGGCCATTTCTTTTTACCTAAAGATATAGCATTCATAGGATGTGTTAAAATAAATAAAGGATCTTTTTCAGATAAGTAATCAATTAACTGCTCTGAAGTTCTTCCCATCAAAATATAACATAATCCAGGATTGTAGATTTTAAGGTAATCTAATACATATGCCATCATTGGTCTCCATAATTCTATATGTGAATTTGGTTTGCCTATTGTTGTAGTAAGGGCACTATTTAGCATTAGAATACCTTGGTTACTCCATCTCTTTAAGTCTTTGTCATTAGAAATGCTCTCAGACTCATATACAGTATCATTAACAGCTTGTAATAAATATTCCAATGCTGGTAATGGTTTCTTTTCAAAAGCACATGAGAAAGCAAGTCCATCAGCTTGTTCAATTCCATTATAAGGATCTTGTCCAATTATCACTACTTTGAGTTCATCATATGGACATTCTTCAAATGCTCTAAACACATACTTCATAAATGGAGTGAACCGTCTATCTTCCTGTGAATTTTTTATCAATGTCAATAAAATAGTATCAAACTCACTACTAAATATAAACCCTCTGAGAACTCGTGCCCATCCTGATTCAATTAGTTTTGTGTTTAATTTCTCTTTTATTTCATTTATGTTTATATTTGTTGTCATACTAATTAAAATTTTAAGCCATGGCTATAAAAGTAAAAGAATTAAAAGATGATGCTCAAATCAGTGTCCCAGTAAACAAAGCATATTACTTTATGTTAAAGAATAACTTGTTTTATTTATACAATCAAATTCAATCAGCTGGTGCAGAAGCTTGTGAAAAGTCATTTGAAACTATTAAAGCTGCAGATTACTCAAAAATGTCTCAAGTTGAGCAATCTTTTTACACTGTTACTTTAATGATAGCTGAAATTGAAAGACTTTCTGTAGAGCAAAATCTTTTTGATGAGAAAGAGGTACTTGAACCTACAGATGAAGGTTATGTTGAACCTACGCTAAGTTAATATTGTACTCTGCTCCTATTTCTATACATGCTTGAACAGCTTGGGATAGCTCATCACTTGAACATTCAGCAAATGATTTGCACATCTCAAGCTTTTTACCTTCATCATTTACATCAAAGCATAATCCTGCTTGTGTTTTGACAAGTTTTTTCATTTCATCAAATGTATATCCTGATTCTTTTGCCATTTCTCTGATACATACATGTATTTTAGAGATTTGTGCATAAGATCCAGATTTACCTTGAATGCTAATAAACATTTCTAATTCCTCATCTTCTTCTACTAATTTTACAAATTCAGTATAAGCTAAACTTTCTTTTTCAGTTTTGTAGGTGAGTTTTCCATTTTTCTTAATAAATTTTGCGCTAAACATATTGGTTTTGTTTTAAAGGTTATAATGGTATTTTACTCCATTTTTTAAATAAGTCAATGATTAATACTACATCTTCAATATCTGTCATAGCAACACCCCAAGAGTGCTCATATACTTTCCACTGATTATTATTTATTTCATCACTTCCATTTGATACTAGTATTACATCAGAGTTTATTTCATATGAGTAATAATAATAATCATTTTTGTCACCAGATTCTTCCTTAGTAACAATTACTTTATCAAATCCTGCTTCAGTTAATTCTTGTTGCTTCATTTTTTTAATTTTTCTTCAATTATTTTATCAATATAATCTTCAGCTTCCATTGCTGTAGAAAATAATATAATAAATCCATTTGGATCTTTACTGTATCTCCAAAAGCCAAAAAAGCCTTCTTTAGTTTGTACAAAATACCCACCATATGAGTAATGTGATTTTAATATTTTATATTTTGTCTTCATATTACTACTGACCAAGTTAATAATTAATCTCCGTTTTCTTCATTTTTGTAAAATCCTGTGCTTGCTTTCTTTTCTATGTATTCTCTGTGTAATTTTCTATGATTATGCTTTTTAATTATCATAGAATTACTTACAGGTGACTTTCTAATTATTTTTGCTTTTCTTAGCTTACTTGTTTTATTTGTCACCTTATAATTCATCCATTTATGCATTAACTCAATTCCGTATAAATCTTCCATATCAATCACTATTTTTAATTTGATAATAAATAATACAAATTACTATACATGTAATTACTAATAAAAATCCCATAATATTTGTTTTAAGTTTAAATTAATAATATCAAAGATACTACTTTATTATACATTTAACGGTTTTTTCTCTGATCTATATAATCAATAATAAATCCTATGGCAACTATTAAATTCATGCCACATGATGCAATAACTTCTATAATATCTTCATAAACATTTACCATAAGATGTAAATGTCCAATTGTCCAAAATGGAATAGCCAAGTTTTGACTAATCCATACTGTAAGATATTTTAGAAAATGCTTCATTTCTTTTCAGGTTCATTAACCATACCATAATATAAGATTTGTAATGCAATGTCACCATCACATTTTTCACATCTGTAATTACCTCTTGATCTTATATACCAATCTGCATTACAACATGCAGTTTTTATATCACTGATCTCCAGTTTTTTCTCTTTCTTCTTCATTTTCTCTTTTTTTAGCTATATAATCTCCAATTTCAACATCTAGTGGAATGTCATCCACATGTCCATACTGATTAATTAAATCAATATATATTT
>Ga0114969_10000929_pt1 | contig 24882 bp, 23 predicted proteins | sample M_130807_MF_Meta_FD_87316 | JGI IMG/M metagenome (GOLD analysis project Ga0114969, IMG submission 87316) | Freshwater microbial communities from Lake Montjoie, Canada to study carbon cycling - M_130807_MF_MetaG | ecosystem: Environmental > Aquatic > Freshwater > Lake | place: Lake Montjoie...
CTAAACCAAAGAAAGAAAAAGTAATTAAAGAACCTAAACCAAAGAAAGAAAAAGTAATTAAAGAACCTAAACCAAAGAAAGAAAAAGTAATTAAAGAACCTAAATCTGCTCCATCAGCACCACCTCCAATATTACCTCTTAATGCTTCTGCTAATATTATTCAAAATGCTATTAAACAAAAATTAGCAAGAAATAAAGTTAAAAAATTAAAAGAACCTACTATTTTAGAAGATAAAAAAGAAAATACAATAGCACTTTATACAGGTTTAATTAAACCTGATATAAAACAAAAAAAGAAAAAAATAATTTCAGTTCCATTAAAAACAAGTGATAATAAAACTGAATATAAATTAGATTATGATATAAATAATTATAAAAGTGCTTATGATATTCTTGGAGTTAGTGAAAAATCAACAAATGATGAAATTAGAAGTAAATATAAAAAATTAATATTTAGTTTTCATCCAGATAAATGTAAATTTGATAAAGAAGAGTGTACTAAAATGTCTTCTTTTATTAATACTATTTATCAAGAAATATTTGAAGATGATGTAAAAAGAAGTAAATATGATAAATTAATTTTAAATAAAGATGATGTAAGTAAAAAAAATATATTAAAAGATTATTTTATTATAAATGTTAATAATGATAATAATAATAATAATATAAATAAAGAATTAAATGAAAATGAAGAATTAGCTTTACGTTTTTTTGTTGAAAAATATTCATATGCTACTTTAAATAATAAAAAAATATATAAACAATATCAAGATTTATCAAAAACTGAATTAAGAGAATTATATGAAAATCTAAATAAAAAACCTACTATGAAAAGTGTAAAACTTCAAGAAATTTTATACCAATTAATAATATCTTATAATGTTAGAAAAAAATTAAATTATAAAGTTTAAACTATTACAATTTCTTTTTATAATATAATAATCTCTCTTTTGTATTTTTGTTTATTATTCATACATCCATTCTAATATATTTCTTTTTTTTGAAGAACTATCAATAATTTTTTTTTCTAATTTAATAAATTCTTTTGATGGTTTAAGATAAAAATTTGACATTTCACTTATATCTTTTTTTTGTTTAATAACTTTAATAGGTTTAATATATGATTTTTTTTGAATTCTTTTTTTATAATTACTTGAATTATTAAGAGGTAATATTGGAGGTGGTGCTTCTATTGGAGGTGGTGCTGGTGGAGCAGGAATAATAGAAGGAGACATTATAGGATTATTTACTAATTTAGAAGGTCTTCCTCGTTTTTTAGGTTCTTTAATTACCTTTTCTTTAATAGGTTTAGGTTCTTTAATTTCCTTTATTTTTCGGCATCTATTAGTAGGTTCATAAAGCATTTTGCCTTCGGGACAAGTTTTAATTTTTTTAGGTCTTCCTCTCTTTTTTTTAACTTCATCCATTATTTCTATATAATATATATAAATAAAATAAAAAAAATAATATAATTATTATTAAAAATCTAAATTAATAATAATATCTTTAAAAATGTAAATTAAAGGTTTATAAATCTAAAATTGATTAAAATGGTCTATATAAATTAATTAATTTATAAAATTCAAAGGACATTTCTATAATTTATTAAAAATCTAAAATATTAAATAAAAATCTATTTATATATAAAAATAAATTAAAAATCTATTTCTTTTTTATAATTATTTGAAGTGATATTAACCATTCATTTATATCTTCTAATTCATTACCATATTCATTTGAGAATTTAAAATTTAAATAATTAATTTCATTATTACTTATTTTTTTTATAAAAGAACTATTATTATCAGTCCAATTTATTAAAGCACCAACAGCAACATCTTGGCGATTTATAATAGCACCTATATCTCCTCTATTTATTGAATTATTGAAATTATCTATATTCATATTTTGTTCTATCAAACCTATTATTTTAATTATTATTAATGAAAAATTATTCATATTTATTATATTCGAATACGTGCCTATATTATTTACAGATGCTAAAATCTCATTATCATAATTAGCTTTTAAACCAAAATAAGAACTATTATATTTATTAGGTATTAAATATATTGAATTAGTAATATCACTATTCTTTTTATAATTCCATTTATTTTTCTTTTCATTATATTCCATAGTAAAAAATGAACTACATAAATTATTTATAGTTTTTATAAAATCTTGTATATTATAATTTCCTGTTTCTATTTCAAATTCTTGATAAACATTACCAACTCCATAATCATATTTAATTATAAATGTTTTTGAATTATCATTAATATTATAAAAACTATTTAATGTTTGAAATGTTTTAATATTTAAATATGCTTCTTCGTCTTGTCCTATAACTATTCCGTAATTACTAAAATATAAATTATAATTATAAGAAGTATCTAATCCTTGTTTATTTAGAGATGTTATAAATAAATTATGAATTTTATCAGTCATATTACTTTATATTAATATTTAAAATGAATTAGTATGTTTGATTACCATCTATATAGTCTATAACTTCAAAGACTGCTGAAAATGTTATATCACTATTAATACCTGTATAAACTCCTGACGAAGATGTTAAATCTTGTGTGCACAATAAAGTAATTGTATTTAAATTTTGAGAAATTAATTTATGATATGTTGGAACTTGGGGGGTATTCAATCCCATTCCTAAATATAAAATAGCACTCGTATGATTATAACTATCAAAACCATCCGCATAAGTTTCCAAGCATCGTATAGCATATCCTGTATTATTATTAGCATTAGTATGGACTAATTGAACCAATGCTATTTCAGCGATTGTTCCTAATTGTAAATCTCTAATATTCCATTTAAAACTTCTATTTTTTGTAATTCTATTAACAACATTAGCAACAGCACCAGCACCTTTCCCATTTGTTGATGTAAATTTTAATGTCATATTAGGAGGAGGAGATTGAAAATATGTTCCATTTTTTATAGATGATTGATTATTAATAGTTAAAGAAGCAACGCTTGATTGATTTAAATTAAATATTATAGATGCCCCACCACCTACCGCTCCTATTGTATTTACTACTGGTGCCTTCTTCGTATATACTCCTACATTTGTATAAGTCAGTGTTGAAATTACACCTGAATTTAAAGTAGGCGTAGCACTTGCTCCACTTCCACTTCCTCCAATAGGAGTAAAAACAATTGTTGGTGATACGTAATTAGACCCTTTATTAGTTATTGAAATTGAAGCAACTGATGTTCCTACCAAAGAACAAGAAAGATTAAATCCATTTCCAACACTTCCTCCAACTTTTGTAATTGAAGTAATAATAGGAGCTTTTTTGGTATAACCAACGCCAGCATTTATTAAATTAACACCTGTAATAGTTCCAGAAGCATTACAAACAATAGTAGCAGAAGCAGAAACACAATAAACAGGAATTTCACCATTCATATAAGCAATTGTTCCTAAAATACATCCTGTATCCGTGTTATCAAAATTTAATATATCGCCAGTATTATAACCAGTTCCTCCACTTGTTATCGTAAAAGTAGAAGAAACCGAAGTAGGAGTTAATAATGAAACAGCAGTAAAACCACTTCCTCCACCTGTTGCTGAAATTGTAGGAGCATTTATATAATTACTTCCACCAGCAAAAGATGAATATCCTGATATAACTCCTGATAAAACAGAAGCAACTTTAATATTTGCTGGCGTAGTTTCACCTGCTCCCGTTGTTGTAAAATTTATTACATCATTTACAGAATAATTACTACCACCATTAATAATTAAAGTATTATTACTATCTATTCCTATTCCTGTTAAATCTGTTGTAATATCTGCTAAATTACTTAAATTTCCATTAGTATCATAATAATCTAATTCTGGTATTTTTACTAATGGTGCTTCCGTATAACCTCCACCTCCTGAAATAAGAGTTGTCCCAGTTATATAAGATAGACTACTATAATTTTTATCATTAATATCACTATCTATTATAGCATTTCCACTAAATAAATTTAGAAAATATGACCTTTTAACCTGATTTAAATTAACCATTCTTAATATATATTTAGATTATTATTAATTATTTATTATCTTCCGCTTCAATTATAACTTGTTGCTTTTCTTCCGCTTCGCTTTTATCTTTTTTCTCTAATTTTATATTATCTCCAAATATAACATTATAAGCAATTAAAACCTTAATTCTATGTAGTTCTATTTCATCTTTAAAAAAATGCGGATAAATCTTTTTTGTTTCATCTAAAATTAAATTATATTTCTCTTTCTGTTCTATTGTAAAATTAAAATCAATATCTTCCATTTCTTATATTTTTATAATATTTTATTTTTTATTTTTTAACCATAATATTATAATTCCAATTCCTTCTTAAAATTAATCCTCCTCTTGTATTTATTGTTAAAAAACTAAATCGTTCTTCGGTGCTATGTTTATATAATTCTTCAAATTGATTTTCTAATAATATCCCTGAAACTACTGGATAAAATTTATTAATTACATCTTTAAAATTAGCGTATTTGAATAAACAATAAATATCAGTATTAGATTTAATAACAGGTGGTATAGCATTTATATATTGAGTTGTTATAAATATATTCGTGTAGAGATGTCTATGTTTTAAAAGAAATTTTACTAATCCACTATCTCTTGATTTATTAAAAGTATCTTTATTACCTATTAAATCATCAAAGCATATATGAGTTATAATATGTTTTTTTTCTTGTATTGGTATTATATTTTTATGATTATATATTATCCAATATTCTTCATCTGTTAATTTCTCTTTTGTTTTTTTATATTTTTCAAAAACTTTTTTTATTTTTTCATATTCATTAACTTCGTCTATATGATGTTTAATATCTTTTAAAATTTCTTCTAATTTTTCATCACTATATTCTAAATATATATCTTCTTCTTTAAGATTTTTCAAATTTTTAAAAATTATATTTGTAGAATTCATAGCAGTAGGGGAAAATAAAATAATTCTTTGTTCTAATTCATTACCATATATATCATAAATAGGATTTTCTTCAAACATTTTTAATAATGAAGTCATAGCATATGATTTACCAGAGTTTTTAGCACCAACAATTAGACACGAAAAAAATAATGATGGAAGATGAGGATTTTTAGACCTTGGTTCATCTGTCTTTTTTATTTTGAAAATAGGAGTTGGTAAATTTTCAATTGGTTCTTCTATTATCATTTAAGATGTGCTCTATTATTATATTTTTTTTTTTATAATATATTTATAAAATGGATTTAAATAATAATAAAAATAATATCGATGAAGAAGATGAAGACCTTAATATTGATGATATTAAAAGAATTGTTAATAATTTAAGAAATAATAAAAAACAAATTAAAAAAAATAAAAATGAAATTGAAATTGTAAAAAAAAATGAAATTGAAATTGAAAATAAAATTGTAAAAAAAAATATAAAAAAAAATAAAATTGAAAAAAAAACATTAGATTTAACTATTAGCGATAAAGAAGTCAATAATATTATTAATAATTCTAATTCAAATTATAATCCTAATGAAGACGCAAAATTACAAATGTTTTTAGATGCTTTTGAAAAAAAGTTTTAATATTCAATGCTTACACTATTTCCAGAAAAATTCGCCTTTACTACGCGTTCCGCAAATCCTAGAAGAATAGTATTATTAGTATTTCCAGTATTAAAAATAGGAGACCATTTAATAGTTAAAAGATTTCCAGTAGGATTTGGATAACCAGAAATAGTTTTATTTTTCCAAGCGTCTCTATGTTCAAATGAAACTGCTTGTAGGAAAGCATATTTAGTCCATAATTCTAAACTTTGAAGGCCTGGGTAATCGCTTGCGTGAATATTATCTTCTAAATCAAGACTATCAAAATTGTTGTGTTTGATTAAATGGGGAGGTTGAGGAAAAGGATACACAGGGATACCATTGATTTCTATTTGAGCTTCAACAAGACCACAAGCATTTTTTTGGAAAAATTTACACTGGTTCCAAGCTACAATATTGGTAAGGGTATTCGCAAGTAATGTTGAAAATACAGGAGTAATTGTACTAGAATTTGTTCCTTGATTTTGAAGATAATTAATAGTTTCAAAATCTTTATCAATACAGGTTAAATAAAGTTTAGATAAATATTTAGCAGTTGTTGAAAATTGAAGAATTGGGCCTGATGATTTAGCAATAGCTGCACTTCTGGCGGTAGACATAGTTTTAAAAACAATTGTATATTTTCCAGCAGCTTTAAGAGCATCTAATGACTTTTGATAGTAATCGTCATCAAATGAAATTGATTGAATTGTCATATAATAATTATCTATTGAATAACTTGGTGTTAGATTTGTAGGGGAAGTCGCATCAAGTCCTTTCCAGAGTATGTTAGAATTCGCAAGACGAAATTCAGCAATAAATTCAACAGATGTTAGATCAATTATTCTTTGGGCGGTGTTAAAAAAACCGCACCAATTACGAATTTGAATTGGTCTTTTTGTATCACAAACAGAAGCGTCAGTGGTTCCTGTTGCTGTTCCAAGTGCTACCGCGGTAATTGCTTCTGTGGTTGGATTTAAAGTGTAAGAAATAGAAGGGTCAGTAATTTCAAGAGAGCGAACACCAGAAATATTATAATTATAATTTGTTTGATTATCATATAAAATATTAAAAAGATGATTATATGAAACAATATTCTCAAAAACTTGTCCATTAATAAAAATTGTTAGAGTGTCAATGAGAGAAGCACTATTACGGGGGAAGTGAGTTCCTTGACGAGTTGAAGTGCCTGATTGAGAAGCAGTTGAAGTGAATTCAAAATATTTCATAAGAGTATCAAGACAGATAATCTTCTTTGGAAACGTGTACCGAATTACCTCCCCCTGATTAATGGTGGAACTTCTGTCCGCATAAAATCTAATCATTTGTTTTCGGTATCCAGGTAAATTTCGGTAAATTTCATTTAAATTTTCGGGAACTACTACTGACATTATATCTATTATATAGAAAATAAAAAAAAAATGATTTTGATTTTAATAATATTTATATAAATGTTTCAATATGATTTCGTAGATTATAGTGTTTTCTTTATGATTTATTGGGATGCTCTTGAAGAATATATGAATTATGAAACTACTGATATGTATAATTTAAATTATGAAGAAATGTCTATGGATACTATTAAAGAAGAATTAGATGAAAAATATGAATGGGATGAAGATGAAATGAATTATATTCATTATTTATTTGTAAAACATTTTACAAATACATTTGAAGATATGATTATTAATTATAAAATGAATTATTTATTAAAACTTATGAGTAATAAGAAATTTATGAATAATTCTTTAATTTCAAATCGTTATAAATAAATTAAGAAAAAATTTTTTATTATTTAAATTAATAATGAAAGAACAAATTGAAGATATTTATATTGATTGCGAAGACTTAATTAAAGAAGCAAATAAGCTTTATTTAGAAGTAATAAAAAAAGAAATAACGGATGATGATATGGGATATCTTGATAGTATGAATAGATATATTAATAATTATACAAAATATAGAAAAAAATTAATTAAAGATTATATTAATGATTTAAAAAAAATACTTGATAATAATTAATTGCTTTTAATTCATAGTTATGACAAATGAAGGTTTATCAGGGAAAATATAATCATTTTGTGTAAAATTCCGTAATTGTTGCCTATAAGTTTTAACTATTTCTAAATTCTCGGGTGTAATTGGATAATCACATAACATATATTTATCTGTCTCGCATAATATTAAATTTCTTTGTTGTTTTAACGCTATTTTATGACTTAATGAATTATATTCTCGTTGTAAATTATCCATATCTAATTATAGTTTATTTTTTAATTCATTTATTTGTAATTGTAAATTTTCAATTACTTCATTTTGTTTTTGTATAAGTTTGTATAATTCCTGTGTAGCACATACGTTTAAAGTAAATATATAATCTTTTTTTAATGTATGGAAATCATCTACTTCTTTTCCAAATACAAATATATTTGATGTATTAATATCTTTATCTATTTTAATTACATTTTCATTAATTTCTAAAATATTATACATATTATCATTACCGAATTCATCATAAATTTTTATATTATCATTTATATTTAATTCTTGACTAATATCATTTTCTAATGTAATAATATTACTATCACAAATAGCTCTTTTATAAATATTAGGTATAATATCTTTAACCAATTCTACGGCGTGAGGTATTACTTCTTTTACCTGCTGTGCGATGAAACCATATACAACTCCATTATTTTTTGATAAATAATCAATATATTTATATGTTTTTGGTTGAATTGCTAATATTTGTTGTAATGCTCCATCATCAGTAATATCATTAATTTCTTTTTTTATTCTAATATCACTTGAATTTAAAATATTCCCTCCAACGTGAATTTGTCCCGCAAAAGCTGCTGATGTGTCTCCAGTTATACTACTGCTGTTATAATCACTCCCACCATTATAGCCCGTGCGGACGAATACATAGGATAATGTCCCGTTGATTGTTCTACTGACCACAAACGGGTAATACTGCGTCCCGAATGTTCCAATAACAATTCCTTTATTAGTAATATTTATTGGTACCCCATCGACATCAATAATGACACCCGAATTATTTACTGTCATAATATTTCCATTTCCACCCCACATTGAAAAATTAATAGATTGTCCTGTATTCACTAATAAACCTAAATCACGACCATAATTATATAAAGTATTACCATCTCCTCCGTTTATTCTTAATCCTCCTAAATAACTTTGACCAACTGTTAATTCTCCATTTGTTGTATTTAAAGTCATTTGAGGTGTAAATGATGTGTCCGCATTTGTTGAAAAATAACCAAAATTTAAATGGTGTCCTTGATTACCACCCATTCCAATATTACCCGAACTATAAAAACAAATTTTATATTGAGCATTTATAGCATCAGTACAATAAAATGAGGTATGTGTATTCCCAACATATCCATTAACAGTTAGATTTCCTAATACTATTACACTTCCGTCATATCCTAATTTTAATATATCATTTCCATTACCAGACCAATCGGCATTAAATCTCAAATATTTATATGTAGTATCACTTCCATTTATAAACATAGACCAACCATAAGAACCTTCAACATCTAATGAATACATTGCTTTTAAAGCTGTGCTTCCTCCAATTCTTGCTGCAATTATTGATGTATTATTAATAGCATTAGTAGGATTATAAACATATAAACCACCTAATGCGGGTGATATTGATGTTGATGAATGTTGTATATGTAATTTAGCAGTAGGATTTGTCGTAGCAATACCAACATTACCATTATTTAAAATTATCATTTTTGGAGTGCTTCCTGTTCCTGTTCCTCCTGTATTTAAAATAAGAGAATTAGGACTTTGAAGAAATAAATTATTAACATAATTCCCTGTATAACTTGTCCCACCTATTCCAATATAACAACTATTATTAGCGTTATTTTTTAGTTCAATATTATTAATAGAAGCAGCAGCAGTTGAATAAATATATAAAGGAGTAATTCCTGTTGTAGGTACTAAATTTAAAGTTCCTGTTATATTTCCCCCCGATAATTGTAAATATTTTGCACTTAAAAATGTTCCATTTTCACTTATTGAACCAGTTGCTAAAATATTACCATTATTTTGTATTTTAAATGTTGTTGAATATGAACTATTATAAAATATATGATTATCAGTTGTATTACCGCAGGAATAATATGAAGGACCATTTGTATCAAACCATATTCTAAAAACATTATCCATACTGGTAATCCACGTTCCATTTTTTAAAATTAAACCTGCGTTTATTGTTAAATTACCTGTTAGGGTATTTGATGTTCCTAATTGTGCGTATTTTGATGTTATATTTACTCCTCCTTCTTGTAAATTTGTTGCATTAATTAATCCTGTTGTTGATAATCCTGTGCTATTTATAGTTGTGATTGGAGAACCAGCAACATAAAAAATATGAGATGAAGTTGCTGGAACAGAATACCACATAACCGCAGAATTAATACCAAGCGAATATGGATGGACTGATGCTGTCCCACCAAATAAAATAATTCTATCACCTGTTCCGCCAAATACTCCTAATGAAGGTGTACTAGCATTTCCATTATTGGTTGTTGAAATATTTGAAAATATACCCGTTGTAGCATTAAGAGTGCTTACGCCAGTAATTTGGCCTGACATAACACCGCCTATGAGTTTCAAATAAGAATTATCTTGTCCTGTTTGTGAATAAGCACTTAAAGGAAGATTTGTGAGATTAGCACCATTTCCACTAAAATTAGTTGCACTACACGTTCCAGATACAGTTAAACCAGTAGAATTAATATAAGCTTTTTGGGTTTTGGTTGGTCCTATATTAAAAGAAATTGTTCCGTATTCTTGTATTGTCAGCGTGTCTGTTGGTTGATTTATATGAATATAATGATAATCATCAACGCTATTTATTTTTCCTCCTACTCCTAATGTTATATTTGGAACAGTTAAACTTCCGCTTAAAATTCCCCCTGACTTTAATAAGAAATCAGGGACACCAGTTATATTTCCATAATTTAAAGAAGTAATACCTGAACCATTACCACTAAAATTTGTAGCTGTTAATGTTCCATCTATTGTTTTATTTCCTGATGTTAAAGAAACCGCTTTTTCTGCTGTAATACCTTCCCAAGATGTCCAACTATTATTTTGATTTCTTCTTATTGATAATTTAGGATTTACAGCAGTTCTTCCAATAGCAAATTGCATTCCATAAGAACCAATTGTTCCATACATAGCAGGATAATCAGCACCTAATCCTATATACCAACTATAAAATTGAGTATCTCCTGTTCCAGATGGGCCATTTAATGTTCCTCCTATATTATTAATAAAAGTATAACCAAATTTATTAATATTATTAAAATCGCTTAATGCCTCGTGATTAGTTCCTGTGCTATTAAATAACCAATTATTTATATTTACTGAATTTACATTAAAAATAGTTGAAGCATTTATTGTAGTTCCATTTAAAGTTCCTGATAAATTACCGCCACTCTTTAACAAGAAATCAGGGACACTTGTAATACTTGAATAAGGAATATTATTTAAAGAAGCACCTGAACCTGAAAAAGATGTTGCGGTACACGTTCCAGTCATACTGGTATTTCCATTATCAACGGTAAAAACTTCTGTAAAATTGTCAGGTTCTGCTCCTGCTGATTGAACGCTTCTTAAACAAAATCTCGCATCATTATTGTCATCGTGAAAATCAAATGCTAATTTATAAAAATTATTTGCTCCTATTTGCCTTAAATAACACCAATCATTACCAGCACCAGCAAATTTAAAATTAATATATGTATTTGTTTCATTTGTATCAGTAACAGAACCAGTTTCATAAAAAGCATTTGCACCTGTTAAAGCAATACCGCCACCGCAATCAATATTTCCAGTGGTTTTTATATTACCACTAACATCTAATTTTTCACTTGGTGATGTGTTATTAATACCAATATTTCCAGAAGGTAATATTGTCAATCTTGCGTGAGAAACAGAAGCATTTTGAGAAGTTGAATTATCAGTTTGATTATCATTTAAACAAAAATGTAATTTGCTTCTTCCCCAAGCACTAACACCTTCAGCAATAATAGCAGTTTTTAACCCAGATGATATATTTAATGGAGTTGATAAATAAATAATTGATGTTTGGGTTTCTCCTGTTGATTTAATAGAAACTATTGGATTTAATTTTTCTATATTAAAATCACCGCTTAAAATTCCGCCAGTTTTAAGCAAATACGAACTATCTAATCCTGTTTGTGAATAAGAACCTAAATTTATTCCAATCGTGTTTGTTGTTCTTGTTAATGGAGCAGTAAAGGATAATATTTGTTCTTTCGCATTCAATAAATTATTAGTTTCAGTTTGAGTATATAAAGTCGGTTTATTTAATGTAATCTTATTATAATCAAGACCACTTATACTTCCACCAATTCCTAATAAATTTGTGCTCACGGTTAATATATCTTGTTTTAAATTTATTTTTGTATTTAATGTATTTGATGTAATATATACAGAATTTGAAGTAGCATAATTATCTAGATTTGTTGGTGTAAAAGGGAATGATGAATATGTTAATTGAACTGAATTATCAGTTGTAAAATTTAAACTCATCTCTATTTATTTATAATTAAAAAAATGATTATCCAATTAAGTCCTCAATGATACATCTACAATCTGATTGATTTGTTGAAATTACTGTAATATAATTAATCGAACCTGTCCCATTTTTTATAACAAATAAATTATTAGGCATAATTGTTTGAAGAGTAGTATTCGGAGGATACCCAATAGCACAACAATTTAAACCAGCAGAACCATTAGGAGGAGAAGCGGTATTCTTATAACTCATAAAAACTTCATAATAACAAACATTAGGCAGGTCATTAATAATATAACTAAAAAACATTGTAGCATACATTACCCTAATTTTAAAACTTCTAAATGTATCTCCACTTTGAGGCCCTATTTGAATTGTCCCTAATTGAGTATATTTTCTTAAATCTATATCATATTTATAATAAGTACTTCCATTTATATTAATAGCAGTATTTATAGTAATATAAAATCCATAATGCTTACCTAAAATAGGCATATCAAATTCTGTAATATATTTGACAGCGTTTGATGTAGAATATATATTTGATACAATTGAATTTGATATTATTTCTTTTCCGAATATTTGAAGTTCTGCGAAACTCAAATCTGTTTGTCCTGATGTTGAAAGTAATTTATTAAAAACAAATCCTATATATTGATATTGAGTTGTGAAAGTAGATGCTAATGACTTTTCATAAAATCCAGATGTATATGATGTTAATCTTGTTAATTGATGTGCTTCTGTAATTTGATTAAATATTATTCCATCTTTCGACCCATAGCATTTCCATTCTGCGGGAGCTTTTGTTAGAAAATCGCTTCTTTGATAAATTCTATATTTTGTTAATAATATTTCTTGTGGTAATTTTAATATTACCCAATCACCATAATAAATACCATCAATACTATTATCTCCTTGATAATTACCAGTTCCAGAATTATAAAGATTTATAAACCATCGTGGAGAATTTGTTGTTTCTACTGTATTAAAGTTGAATAATTTATCTTTATTAGTTATCCCATTATCATATGTAGATGATGAAAAAACTTCATAAAAACCTGAACCATAAGATATAGAAGATGTATCTAAAAATAAAGTTTGTTTATAAACTAATTTATTTAAAAGGGTTGTTGTTCCTTCTATTGAAGATGATGTGAATAATTTTGAAGGATATTGCCTTTCTGCTGTATAATTAAAAGCTAAATTATATAAATGATTTGAATTTAAATAAGTATTATCTAATAAAATATTATTTTGCTTTATTTTTCCACTTGCTATTAATTCATTTGTAGATATTCCATTTATATTAGAGATATTACCATTATTAAGAATTAAATTATCACATTTGAGATTAGATATATATTGTTGATTAGTTATATTAGAATTAATAAAACCTTGATTTAAATTAATATTACTTAATACATTAGAAGCAACAAAGATATTAGAAATATTTGTTTGATTTAATTTTAATTCATTTGTATTTATTGAATTTAAATATTGGGTTGTTATGATATTAGAATTAGTAAAACCTTGAATAAGATTTATATTATATTCATTTGATGTAATATTTATTAATGACCTTATTCGTTCATCTCCAATATTTGAATATAATTCATTTCTTGTATTTTCTGTAATTCCAACCATATTAGAAACATTAGAATACATAAGTCCCAAAGTTCTACTATTATATTCTTGTTCGTATATCTTATTCGCTAAAAAATAAAAAACTGCCCCTGTTGCCCCTAAAAAAGAAGCTGTAAAAGGATTATTTACTATTCTCGCAGTTGCTATATTTATACCAGTTGTTATATATCCTCCAATACCAGTGAAAGCTGCTTCTCTAATTGAGGATAAGGCAAGAGGCATAGATTGCTGACCTATTCTAACAAATTCAGCTTGATTTCTTACAGCATTCATAACTTGAATTCTTTGTGATTGTGTCATTAAAGTATAATCTTCTAACGCATAAATAAGGTAGATTATTTGCTGTTCCAATAAATTATAATTATTATTAATTTCTGCTTGTATTCCTGTAATAGTTATAACAAAATTAGCATCGGCAGAATTTAAATTTACTATTGAATTCGCAATATCAATCCAACCATTTCCAAATGTTAAAGAAATCAATGGGTCATAAGTATAATAAACCTTTAATTTTCCATCTACATCAATTTTAGTCCTATAATCTGGAACTCCTAATGGATTTATAATAGGAAAATCAGTAGTAGATTTACACCAAAAACGAATTTCACCAACTACATTAGAATTATATATATATGTGTGAGTTTTATCATAAGGAATTGGTAATGATATATGTTCGGTCTCTTCTTTTATTAATTTATTAATATCATATCTTAAATTACTTGTTTTATTACTACTATTTATTTCAAGTATATTTGATGTAATTAATATATCATTTTCAAGGATATTTGATGTTATTATTATTTGATTTGATAAGATATTTGATGTATTTGATGTATAAAAATATAAATTATTTGATGAATTATGAAAAAAATCTTGATGAGTTGTTCCAATCCAAGAGTTAATATTATAAAGATTATTATTATTCATTTCTATATTAAAAATATTTTTTCTTTTACATTAATAGATATGAAAGGTAAATCTACTAAAAAGACTTATAAGAAAAAATCTACTAAAAAAGGAGGAGGTTGTGGTTGCGGATGTGGTGGATATTAATTTATTTTTATTTAAATTTATTTAAAGATTTAAATATATTTATATATGTTAAAGAAATGTCTAATGAAGTTATTGAAACTCCTATTAAGCGTGATTGGAACAATAAAGAAGATAAGAAGGCATATATGAAAGAATATATGAGAGATTATATGAGAGAATATCGTAAAAAAAATACTGAATTTTATGAAAAAGAAAAGAAATATGTTGCTGAATATTTAAGAAATAAATCTCAAAATAATCCTGAATATCGTGAGAAAAAGAATAAATATAGTTTAGAATATTATCATATGAAAAGACAACAAAAACAATCAATTTCTGTTTAATTCCTTTTTTTTCTATTAATCATTTTAACGCAAAAAAATGATTTAAAATTATTTTCTTTTATATATTTAAGTTAAAAAAATGAGTAAAGAAGTATTCCTTTCAAATCCTACTATTAATGCTATTTTAAATTATCCTCAACCTTCTTCATTAAATGTTAGTGAAATTATGTATAAACCTGAAATATTACATATATTAACTTCATTTGACCCGTGCACTCCTAATTTTAATAAAATCCCTGATGCTATTTATCCTGAAAATATTAATTCATTAAAAACATTATATCGTCATACTCGCTATTGTCGTCATAGTTGTTCTTATACTAAAATTATTTCTGGTAAGGGCAGATATTATAAAGAAAATAATATTAATAAAAAAGATTATGCTTCTCTACAAAATTGTTATTCAAAAGTTAGAAGGTTGATTGTTGATGGTAAGTTAGTTGCAATTGATATGATTAATGCTCATCTTGAAATTATTAAAAATCTTGCGACTATTCTTAAAATTGATGTGGAAAAATATCAAGTTCTTAATGATTATTGTATTAGAAGAAATAGCATTCTTGAAGAAGTTATGAGAATTTTTGAATGTGATAGAGAAGTTGCTAAAAATTATTTTATTATTATTCTATTTGGTGGTTCTTATGATACTTGGATTACCAAAAATTATCTTTTAAATAAAACTCATTTAAAAACTGATTTTATGATTAATTTCGAAACTGCTTTTGATATCATTAAATATGAATTAAATAAATTAGATGTTATGAATGGTTTTAAAGTTTTAGAAAAACAAGTTAATAAAAAAAATAATTGGAAAATTGAGAGAACTGCTATTGCTATATTTCTTCAAGAAATTGAAAGTAAAATCCTAACTATTATGTATCAATATTTAGAGAAAAAAGATTGTATTATTCGTATTCCTTTACACGATGCTTTATGGTTTGATGATTGTAAAAATATTACTAATAATGGAACTAATCTTGATTTCCTTAATGAATTAAGTCAGGAGATTAAGAATAAGATAGGTCTTGATATTCCTCTTGATTATGAAGAAACAAAACCTAATGAAGATGATTTAAAATGGTTTGAAAATCATAAAGACTTCTATGATGCTAATTATAAAGATAAAGAAAAAAAAGATGATAAAATTCTTATTGAAAACTCTAATGATGACGAAGGAGCATCTAAAATAGTTATTAATATATATAAAAAAGATATTATTCGTTGTAGTTCTCGTATTTTAGTTAAAGAAAATAATTGTTGGATTTTTGAAAAAGAAGAGGTTAATAGAGTTCTTTGTAATATGATAGTTAAATCTAATATCTTTTTTCTTGGAGCAAAAGATAAAGCATATTCTTATTCTAATGCTATTTCACATCAAAAAAATTGTGTTATTGCTATTCGTAATAGTCCTTTAATTAAAACTGATGATAAATTTATTAATAATGTTTCATTTAATAATAAGGGTTATTTACCTTTCCTTAATGGTATTTGGAATATGAAAGAAAAGAAGTTATATAATTATGATGAAATTCCTAATATTCATTTCTTCTATATTATTAATCGTAATTTAAATGAAATTAATATAGAAAAATATGATGAGTTTATGAATAGGGTTATTATTCCTATTTTTCCAAATGAAGTTGAAAGAAATTATTTCGCTCATACTACTTCAAGAGCAATTGCGGGACATAATGAAGATAAGAAATGGTTTGGTGTTAGTGGTCTTCGTAATTGTGGAAAAGGTGTCATAACTTTACTTATGGGTTATGCCTTTGAAAAATATTTTGGAACATTTATTGCTAAATGTCTTGTTAAAGTTAAAAATAATAATCAAGAACCCGCAAGAGCATTAGGTTGGTTAATAGACCATATTATTACTCGTGCTTTATGGTCTAATGAAATTGATGCTGATGAATGTAGTGAAATTTTAAATGGAATTCTTATAAAAATGATTGCTTCTGGTGGTGATGATGTTATTGGTAGAAAATTGTTTGAAAATAATATTACATTTAAACCCTCTTTAACTATGTCATTATTCTTTAATCATATGCCTAAAATTGAACCTATGGATGCTCTTGAAAATTATTTGGAGTTTGCTTGTAAGTCTAAATTTGTTTATCCTGATGAGTTAAATCCTGAAATACCAATTTATAAACTTCGTGATGATAATATTAAAATTTATATTAGAGAACCTGAATGTATTGATGCTTTTATTTGGTGGATTTTAAATGCTTATGATGATATTCTTCCTATTCCTCAATCTATTAAAAGTATTAGTGATGCTATTAATAATAGCGATGTTAAGATATCAGTTGATAAATTTATTTTAACTAATTTTAAAAATGGTCGTGATAAAGATAGAATATTTACAAGAGATATTAAGCAAATTCTTGATGATAATGATTTTAAATTATCTATTAAAGATATTCATAGAACTTTTGCTATGTGTCAAATAGGAGTTTATAAAGATAAGGTTCGTATTGATAATGAACAATCAGGAGGATACATTAATATTATTTATAAACCTGTGATTGAGAATGATGGGGAAATTGATAATTAATTTTTGGGGTAGTTGTGGTAGTTGGGGCATATCGATTGAGACTTCCTATAAAAGTTCTTTTATTTTATATATTTTCTATTTTTTTTCTATTTTTTGGAAATTTGTGCAAACTCTTTACAAAACTACCCCAACTACCCCAACTACCCCAAAATAATAATAAGACCATTTCAATAATAATATATTAATAATTATATTATTAAAATGATAATAATATAATAAATCTAATATATTATTAAAAAGATTTAAGCATTTAATTAAGTTATAAATATTAATGACAGATTATATTACTTTTATAGGAGAGGAACCAATAAGTGTTGAAGAATATATAGATGAAGAACATAAAGGAAAAACTAAATGTATTTGTGGAAAAGAAGTTCATTTTGTTAATGAGAGTTGTTTCTTTGAAAGAAGAGGAGTAATAGTTCAAAAAACTAAACACTTTTCGCATTTTAAAGGTGAGAAATGTTTTATACCAAAAGATAAAATAGAGAAAAAAGAAAATAATGAATTAGAAGATAGACCAGAATTAACATTAGAAGATAAACGATTAAAAAGAATTAAAAAATTAATAATTAAACATAATCAAGATTTAAAAACATTAAATGAGAATAGAGCAATATTAAAGAATATTATTGATAAAGCAAAATATCATAAAATAAATTATAAAGAAGAAATAAAAAAACAGGATTTAATATCAAAATTTTATAATGGAATTTATAATCTAAATATAAATAATTATGAATGTATATCATTCAAGGAATTAATAAATAAGAAGATAGAACCTAATAAAATTTATAGAATTAATGAAATCAATTACCAATATATATTTAAAAAAAAGGGTAATGAAATACAGGATTATTTATGGATATCATCATCATTTATAAATAAAATAGTAGTAGATTATGATTTATATTGTAAATATTTAAAACAATTATCATTAATAATTATTTATTATTCTTCAAGATGTAATAAAGAAAATGTAGATACAATCAAAACAGATTTAGAAATATTAGAAAATATAATAAATGAAAAAATATATGAAGAAAGACATAAAAAAATAATGGAAGAAGTTAAATTTATAGAAGATTAAAAAGATGATTTTATAAATGATGATTAATTTTCTTCTTCTTCCGCTTCGCTTTTATCTTCTTCTATTGAATGAAATAAATCACCTAAACTATCTTGAATACCATCATAAAAACTATAATTATTTAATATTAATTCTTTTTCTTCATCTGTTATAAAATCAGGTTTATTTTTTAATTTTCTTAATAATTGTAATAAATCTTTATCTAAATATCTTTTATATTTTTGTAAAATAGTATCAATATTATATTGACTATATTCATCTTTAATATCTATTTTATACATCTTTATTTATAAATTATTTTTATTTTTATTTTAATTCCATCCAACACCTCTATGAATTATTTTAGTTCTTATTTGAGATGGTTGAAAGAATTCTTTAAGAGTATTAGAGATATTAAAAGTAATATCATCATTAATTTTACAACAAGTAAAGATATCTAAATAAGCAGTTTTTTGAATATCACAAATATGAAATGTTATGGATGATAATGATATAATACAAGTAATACTATAACCAATAAGACCTTTACTTCTATTATAAAGATTATCTTCAAAATATTCAAATATAGGTTCGCCAATAATTTTCATATCCATTATATCTTCAACGATTATATGAAGTAATTCATTTAATTTTTTTTTATCTTTTGATTTAATGCTTTCTATATCTTTTAAATCATATATTAATAGACTACCAAAATTATTATTATCCATATTATATATAAATATGGAGAATAATAAAAATATAATAAAATTAAATTCATATTTAGATAAATGTTTTATAAATGCTTTATTATGTGATTATCATTATCAATGGTATAATAAAATTTCTATGATAGTTATGCTACCTACGATTATAGGTTCGGCAATCTTAACTTGTTTAAATTCAAGCGAAATTGAAAATAATTTAATAAAATGGATAAATATAAGCGTTAATGGAACAAATACCTTAATAATTGCTCTTACGACAAATTATAAATTACAAGATAGAATAACAACATATAAAACATTATATAACAAATTTCAAAAACTTTCACATAAGATAGAAGCAAATATAAATAATTCAACGGATATAACAGATAAGATAATAGATGAGATAATAAATGAATACGATAGTCTTCAAAATGATAATGATTATGGATTTCTATCATCTTATAAAAAAAAAATAATTAAAAAATATGGAAAAAGCAAGCAAATGCCCAATAGTCTTCAATTAGAAATAGAAGGAGATTTAATAATTAATAATCAGGTTTAATAGGTATAATCGTAATATTCATCAATTCAATAATAGTCTTCTTCTTCTTTTCAGGAATTGGTTTAATCTTCTTTAATTTATAATTAATACTTTGAATTGAAATCATATATATTCTATATAATGCGATTATTTTTAAATATTTAAATAAAAATCTAACTTTAATATAGATGTCTTTAAATATAGAAGAAATATTTAGTTGTAGAAGTATTACTAAATCTTCATTAGAATTATATAAAACAAAACTTTTAATATTAAATGATAATAAACCAATTAAAAATCTTAATTATCTATATGATATTGGTAAGATTAATGAAAAAATAAAAAACCTTAAACCAAACACTCGTAGAACATATATAATAGCAATAACATCAATTCTTGCTTGTTTAAATAGAGAAGATAAGAAACCTAATAAAAAGATTAAGAAGTTATATCAAGATTATTCAAAGATTTTAGATGAATATAATAATAAATTGAGAAATCAAACAGAGATTACGGAAGGAACACAAGTAATATCAAAAGAAGATATAGATAAGGTTTATCAAAATCTAAAAAATAATAAAGATATGAATAAGCAAAAATATCAGGATTATTTAACATTATCTCTTTATTATCTAACACCACCACGAAGAAGTTTAGATTATAAAATGATGAAGGTTATTGAAGATTTTGATAAAGAACTTTCAAAAGATTATAATTATTATGATGGTTCAAAGTTCTTCTTCAATGCTTATAAAACCCGAGGCAAATATGCTTTACAGGAGATAGAAGTTCCTAATGAGTTAAAACAAATATTAGACTTTCATATAAAATCGAATAATTTAAAAGATGATGATTTTATCCTTCGTGATTTAAAGAATGAAACAGAACTAAAAAGAGGTAATGAAATAACATTAATTCTTAATCGTATTTTTAAATCAAAAGTGAGTGTATCAATGCTTCGTAGAAGTTATTTAACAAATAAATATGGAAATATGAGTGATGATTTAAAAAACGATGTTGATAAGATGGCGACAAGCGTGGGCGTTGCTAATAGTAATTATATAAAGAAAACTTAATATAATTATACAACTCTATACAACTTTATAAATGCCTCGTAATCCTATTGATTATTCAAAAACAATTATATATAAATTATGTTGTAATGATATTAATATTACTGAAATATATATTGGTTCTACTACGGATTTTAAAGCAAGAAAATATCAACATAAAACATCTTGTAATAATGAAAAATGTAAAAAATATAATTATAAAGTTTATCAATATATTAGAGATAATGGAGGTTGGGATAATTGGTCTATGATAATGATTGAAGAATATTCGTGTAATTGTAAATTAGAAGCAGAAAAACGAGAACGATATTATATAGAAGAATTCAAATCAAGTTTAAATAATAATATTCCAACACGAACATTTAAAGAATATTATGAGAATAATCAAGATAAAAAGAAAGAATATAATAAAGAATATTATGAGAATAATCAAGATAAAATAAAAGAATATAATAAAGAATATCGTGAAAATAATCAAGAATATTATAAAGAATATCATAAAGAATATCGTGAAAATAATCAAGATAAATTAAAAGAATATAATAAAGAATATCGTGAAAATAATCAAGATAAAATAAAAGAAAATAAAAAAGAATATAGTGAAAATAATCAAGATAAATTAAAAGAATATAAAAAAGAATATAGTAAAAATAATCAAGATAAATTAAAAGAAAAATTTAATTGTGATTGTGGTGGATGTTATACAAGACCAAGTAAAGCAAAACACGAAAAAACTAAAAAACATCAAGAATATTTAAAAGGGAGCATCCCAGAGAATAACACGAGCGAGATTGTTTGCTGAATATAAATCATTTTTCCAAGAACCACGAATATTCGCAGTTCTTTTTAAGTAATTCTCACGACGAATATTATCATTATGAAAAGTATAGTCTTCAAAACCCATTTGACCAAAATGCGTAAATTTATTAGTTTTAGGATTGATAATAGAGTATTTTTTATTTTTATGTGTTGAAATGTTAAGTCTTGTATTTCCAAGATATTTTTTAGTATTTTCAATAGCAATCCTTGGATTACTCACTTCTAATAATTGATTTAATTTTTGTTCTTGGTTAGGATTGTAATATAATGTATTCATATCCATTATTAATTAATAAATATATTATATTATAATAAAATGGATAAATATAATATATCAATTAGACCCAGTCCTGATGAATTAATACAAATGAGAAAAGATTATAAATTAAATCCATTAGAATGGATTAAACAAGCATTAGATAAGAATATTGATATTACTAAAATATTAGAAATAATAGTAAATGTAAGTAAAAAAGAAGCACAATTATATAATGCTTTTTTTACTCCTGATAGTCTATCAAATAAAATATTCGATATATCAGGAATATATCAAAATTTATCTTATCAAAGTATTATGAAAAAAAAGACACGCATATTAGAATTTTCAGGAGGAGTTGGTAATATTATTTATAATTTATTAGATGATTTAAATAAAGAATATTATAAATATATTGAAATAGATTTTATAGAAATAAATGAGGAATTTTTTAATATAGCAAAAGTAAGATTAGATAAATATAAAGATATTATTAACTTTTATAATATAGACTTTTTTAATTTTAAAAATAAATATGAATATGATTATATTATTGGTAATCCACCATTTAAAATTAAAAATCAAGATACAACTATATATGATGTTGATTTTTATAATAAATCGTGGGAAATGTTAAAAGAAGATGGAAGTATGTTAATAATAATGTCTCCAAGTAGTTTAACATTAAACACAAAATCACATATTAAATTTAAACAATTATTACCTGAAACAGATAAAAAAGAATTAATTAATTCAGGTTATTTATATATAAATGATGAAAAATTTAATAAAAAAGAAAAAGGAGTTAAAGCAGGTTTAACAAATATAGAAACATATTTTTTTAAAATTACAAAAGAAGAACAACCAGAAGAACCGGCAAAAGATTTAAATGTTCCAGCAAATATTATTCAAAATGCTATTAGACAAAAAAGAGCAAGAAATGAATTAAAAAATAAACAAGCAGAAGCAAAGACGAAACAAGAAGATTGTCCCAAAGGAAAAGAAATAAAACAAATAAGATTTTTAAGATGTGTTAATATACCAAAAGTAAAAGAACTAACAGAAGAAAAAGAATTAATAAAAAAAATTGGTAAAACAATTCCAAATGATTTAATATATGATATAAATGAAGATATAGATAATTTAGAAAAAATAAAAAATAAAAAACAAAAAGAGAAAGATATTAAAGATATTTTAAATGAATTAGATGAAAGTGATAAAATCGCAAAGCAAATTTTAAATGAGACTAAAAGTAAAATTAAAAAAGATAAAGTTTTATTATTTATAGAATATAATAATAAAAGAATTCAATTATTTAATGATTATATTAATAAAGAACCTATTCAACCTACTATTATAGAAGAACCTATTCGCCCTACTATTATAGAAGAACCTATTCGCTCGCCTTTGGTAAAGAAACCCAGAGGAAGACCTCCTTCAAAAAAAAAAGAGAAAGAAATAGAATTATTTCCAAAACTTACACCAGAATTAAAAGAATTAAAAAAATATATTGGAAGTCTTATAGAACCTTCGAGAATTTATAATATTGATTGGGTTATAAATAATATTGAAAAATCAGGAAATAGTTATGATAAGAAGAAAGGAGACGCAGAACAAGAATTAGATTATTTTAAAGAAATATATATAGATGTTTCTAATAGAAAAAATGAGAATTTAAAAAGTAAAACTAAACTAAAAATAGATAAATATTTAGAATTTGAAAAGAATAGAATAGATAAAATAACTGAATATATATCTAAATTAAATCAAATTATATTTAATATAAAAGAACAAAGAAAATTACAAAAAGTAGAACCAGAACCAAAACTAGAAGAACCAAAAGCTTTATTAAAAAAAAATAAACCATCATCTTTAATAATACCTGAATTTAAACCAAAAAAAAAAGATAATTTAATTGATTATGAAATTCCTAAAACTCTTGATGATGCTATAAAAAAAATAAATTCTATAAAAGAAAAAAAAGAAAATAAATTAAATTTAATTTTTATAATTAATAATTTATATTATATATTAGATAATAAAGATAATATTAAAAAAGAAATACTTTCATTATATTATGATGTTAATAAAGAAATAAAAGATTTTAATGAAGAATTATTAGTTAGAACTTTTAAAAAATATCAAATAAATATCAGTGAAAAGGAAATTATAAAAAGAAATGATTTTATTAAAATTATAGATTATTATTTAGATTATTATCTAAAAAAAGAAATAAATGATATATTAGAATTACCACAATATATATTAAAATTTTTAACAAGAAATGAAAAAAATAATATAGAAAAAGAAGTTAAATATTATTATATTAATAGAATTAAGGATACTGATTATTATTTAAATTATAGGTTATATATATCTTTAATACTTATAACAATAAAAAAATATTTAGATTAAATAATTTTCTAATTAATAAATAAAAGACTATGGAGAAAAAATGTCCAGAAGGTAAAATTCTAAAAGAGATTATTTATAATAGATGTGTTAATATTAAAAAACCTAAACCTATTAAAGAACCTAAACCAAAGAAAGAAAAAGTAATTAAAGAACCTAAACCAAAGAAAGAAAAAGTAATTAAAGAACCTAAACCAAAGAAAGAAAAAGTAATTAAAGAACCTAAACCAAAGAAA
>Ga0114969_10000933_pt1 | contig 24752 bp, 25 predicted proteins | sample M_130807_MF_Meta_FD_87316 | JGI IMG/M metagenome (GOLD analysis project Ga0114969, IMG submission 87316) | Freshwater microbial communities from Lake Montjoie, Canada to study carbon cycling - M_130807_MF_MetaG | ecosystem: Environmental > Aquatic > Freshwater > Lake | place: Lake Montjoie...
AAACCAAGGAATCTAGAGCATGATCCGATTCCTTTTGATCGGATCATGCCCTAGCCGGCTAGTTCCGCGGCAGCCCAGCGCCAGATAACGTCGCCTTCCACGTCGCCCGCGACGAAACGGGCGTGTGCCTCACGCTCCTCCGGCAACAGCCGCGCCGGGAGGGGTTGAGGCCGGGGCTTGGCCACACGGGTGAAACCGATGCCGGCAGTACGCTCATCGCCGGGTGCAAGGTGCAGCCGCGCCTGACGGCCGCCCACGAGTTCGAGATAGACCTGCGCCAGAAGCTCGGTGTCGATGCGGGCGCCATGCTTCTCGCGCCCCGACAGGTCGATATTGAAGCGGCGGCAGAGTTCGTCCAGCGAATAGCGCGAGCCCGGAAAGCGGCGTTTCGCCAGCGCCACCGTATCGATGCTGCGGGCCATCGGAATAGACGGACGCTCAAGGCGGGCAAATTCCGCGTTGAGGAATTTTATGTCGAACTCGGCGTTGTGAATGACCAGCGGTGAATCGGCGATGAAGGCCAGAAGGTCTTCTGCGATCTGGTCAAAAAGCGGCGCATCGGCGAGTTTATCCAGCGTCAATCCGTGGATGCGCGTGGATTCTTCGGGAATGTCGCGTTCGGGATGGACCAGCTTGTGAAAGAACTTGCCGGTCGGCAGATGGTTGTCCAGCTCGATGCAGCAGATTTCGATGATGCGATGACTCGCCGGATCAAGTCCGGTGGTTTCGGTATCAAGAACGATTTCCCGCATGGCTATCTGTTTTTCGCGCGCTCGCGTAAGGCGGCAACGACTCGCTTCACGTCCTGGAAAGCTTGGGCCAACCCTTGCTCGGTCTCAATCACGAAATCGGCTTTGGCGCGCTTGTCCACATCCGGAAGCTGTCTGGCAAGAATCGCGTCGAGTTTCTCGGGCGTCATACCCGGACGCGCCAGAACCCGCGCGCGCTGAATATCGGGCTTTGAGGACACCACGACGAGCGTATCGACACGCGCATCGCCGCCTGTTTCCAGCAGAAGAGGGATGTCGAGCACAACAAGTTCATCGCCGCGTTCGGAGGCAGCCTGAAGAAAGCTGCGCTCGGATTCGCGAACCAAAGGATGGACGATCGCTTCCAACCGGCGGAACGCTTGCGGATCGCCGCCGAGCAGCGCGGTAAGTGCGGCACGGTCTACGCGCCCATCCTTCACCGCTCCGGAAAACGCCTGTTCGATCGGTGCAACGGCGGCGCCACCTTTTTCGTACAGCGCATGCACTGCTGCGTCGGCGTCATGGACCGGAATGCCGAGCCGCGCGAACAATTTCGCCGTCTCGCTTTTGCCCATTCCGATGGAGCCGGTGAGGCCGACGATGAAGGGCTTTCGACGGCTTGCTTCAGCCACGAGGAAGCGCGTCCACAAGGAGCCGCCGCAGCTCTGGTGTGACCGCCGGGGTTACCCCGAACCAGGCCGCGAAGGCCGGAACGGCTTGATGCATAAGCATGCCCAATCCGTCCATGGTGCGCAGGCCACGTTCGCGCGCCATTTTGAGGAGAGGGGTTTCTAGGGGATTGTAGACGATGTCGGCAACAGCCGCGTCGGTGGACATCCCCGTGAGGTCCATATCCAACGGTGCTTTGCCTGTCATACCCAGGCTCGTCGTGTTCACCAGAAGCTTTGCGCCGTAAAATGCCACGGCCCAATCGCCCCAGGCAAGCGCCCGAATGTTGGCGGATTGGCCGAACGTGACGGCTAGCGTTTCGGCGCGCGCCATGGTGCGGTTCACGATGCGGATTTCCGGTGCCCCCGCCCGCGCCAAGGCGACAACAACCGCCCGTGCGGCGCCGCCTGCGCCAAGGACGACCACCGGACCTTTACGGGCGGCCTCTGGCCCGAGCTGTTCTGCAAGACTGGCAGCGAACCCAGTCACATCGGTGTTGCGCCCGTGTATAAGGCCGCCGGCAAATATAATGGTGTTCACGGCACCGGTTGCGCGCGCGTCGTCATCCAGCGTCGCAGACAAGGCAAACGCCGATTCTTTGTGCGGTACGGTTACGTTTGCGCCCGCAAAACCCATTAGCGGCATTGCCGCCACGCAACGGCTGAAATTTTCCGGCGCGATGGGCAACGGGATATAGCTGCCCGAAATAGCATGCTGGCGGAGCCAATGATTGTGCATCAGCGGCGACAAAGATTGGTGTATCGGCCAACCCATCACAGCAGCCAAGCGGGGCACGGTCGTCATCGAACAAGCGCTCCAAATTGGCGCAGAGCCTCAAGCACAGCGATAAGCGGCAGGCCACGAATGCAAAACTGGTCGCCCTCGATGCTGGCGAAAAGCTGCGCGCCGCGGCCCTCAATTCTGTAGCAGCCGACCGATCCCAGAATATCCGGCAACTCTGCGGCCAGATATTCGTCAAGAAAAGCGTCGGAGAAATTGCGCATACGCAGCCGCGCCGTATCCGTATGCCGCCAAACCGGCTTGCCCCCGCGCGCCAACACAGCGGCGGAGATCAATTCATGATCGGCGCCGTTCAGCGCAAGCAGAGTTTTACGCGCTTCAGAAGCATCCACCGCTTTGTTGAAAATGTGATTCCCGCACACCAGAACTTGATCGGCGCCAAGCACAAGAGCGCCCGGAAAATTCTCGCTGACGGCCGTCGCCTTGGCTTCGGCCAATCTTTCCGCAACCAGGCCGGGACCAGCTCCATCACGCGTCAATGATTGCTGTAGCATCGTCTCATCGACATTAGGAGCGACAGCGCTGAAGGTCACGCCGGCCGCATCCAGCATCATACGGCGGCTTGAGCTGGTGGATGCCAGAATCAACGGCGGTGTCATAGGGCGGGTCTGCGGTCGGCGAGCAAATTCAAGATCGTTGCGGCGGTTTCTTCAATGGAGCGCCGGGTTACATCGATCGTTGGCCAATCGAAGCGGTCGAACAAGCGGCGTGTAAAATTTACCTCGTTGCGCACAGCCTCTTCGCTCACATAATCCGAACTTTTCGTCTCGCCCATGGTCGCCAGACGATTGCGCCGGATCTGTAACAGCCTGTCAGGTGAAAGCCATAAGCCGACATAGAGAGGCTTTTGCAGCGCAAACAATTCATCATCGGGTTCGACTCCGGGAACGATCGGAATGTTCGCAGCCCGCACGCCACGAATCGCCAGATAAACGCATGTCGGTGTTTTGGAACAGCGGCTTACGCCCACAAGAATGACGTCCGCCCCGGACAGGTTTTTCAAATTTTGCCCGTCGTCATGCTGAATGGCAAAATTCAGGGCTTCTACACGCTCGAGGTAGCGAGAATCGACCTCATGCTGACCACCGGGCCGATGCGTCTCCTCGACACCCAAAAATTTGCCCATGGATTCCACGGCACTGTCCAGGATGGACACACATGGCACGTTCAGCCTGCCACATTCTGCCTCCAGAGACTTTCGCAACGCTGTGTTGACCATCGTGAAAAACACAATGCCTGGGTTAGCGCCGATATGTTCCATCGCACGTTGAAGCTGGCGTTCGCTTCGCACCAAGGAATAGATGTGCTCTCGCGACGTGACACCTTCGAATTGCGCGCAGACTGCCTTGGCGACGGTGTTGAGCGTTTCACCTGTCGCATCGGAGATGAGGTGCAAATGATACTCACGAGCCATGATTCATCCAAGATTCACCCACAGCGATAACCCGGTCTCGAGCCCTCTGCGTACAAGAACGGTTAACGCACCGGCTTATCCCCAGTGGTCCCCACAGGGCTACCCTTGCGGAATCCGCATGCTCCGGCGTAAGTGAGCCCTCTCAGGGTCACAATGCTCCACAGTTTACCGCCACAACACCATCATCATTACAAGATTCTATAACTGATTATTAAGGAAGGCTCCTTGAGCGAAACTTCTCTACTGGCGGTGTTGAACCGGAAAGTCGTTCGTCCTCCGCCGATCTGGCTGATGCGGCAAGCGGGACGGTATCTGCCGGAGTATCAGGCCGTACGGAAACAAGCCGGATCGTTTTGGACCATGTGTATGTCTCCGGAACTGGCTGTTGAGGTGACGCTGCAGCCGATCACCCGTTTCGATCTGGACGCGGCGATTTTATTCTCTGACATCCTGGTGGTGCCTTTCGCCTTGGGACAGGGGGTGCGCTTCGAAGATGGTCATGGGCCGATTCTGGATCGCTTTCCAGGCGCTGACCAACTAGTCCGAGACGAAGGCGAGTGGCTAACAAAGCTCGCACCGGTTTATGAGGCGATGCGTGCTACACGCGCCGTTCTGCCGGCGAATAAGGCCTTGATAGGCTTTGCAGGGGCGCCTTGGACCTTGGCAGCCTATATGCTGGAGGGAAAAGGTTCCCCGGACCAGCGCGCAGCGAAGCTTGCCGCGTATCGAAAACCCGACGAGTTCGCCAAACTGCTTGATGTGCTGGTCGATGCGGTGGCTTGGCATTTGCTGCGCCAAATTGAGGCGGGCGCGGATGCTGTGCAGATATTCGATTCCTGGGCAGGCGGAATGCCGCAGGCTGCTTTCCAGAGCTGGGTTGTCGAGCCGAACCGGCGGGTTGTGGACATTGTGCGCAAGTCGAAGCCGGATGCGAAAATCATCGGCTTTCCACGGGCCGCTACCGAAACGGGTTACATCGCTTATGCCGGGACGGTAGGGGTCAATGCGGTGAGCATCGACACAGCGTCTTCGATGCGTTGGGCGGCGGCTAAATTGGCAGACCGTGTTGTGCTGCAAGGCAATCTCGATCCGATCGCTCTGATCGCAGGCGGTGCGGCACTCGATAAAGCCGTCGACGAAATTCTTGCCGCCACTGACGGAAAGCCCTTCATCTTCAATCTGGGGCACGGAATTCTTCCTGAGACGCCGCCGGCGCATGTGGGCCAAGTGGTCGCTCGTATCAGGAGCCGCGCGTGAAACTCGCGGTGGTCTTGTTCAATTTGGGGGGACCGGACTCCCTCGATGCCGTTCAGCCCTTTTTGCTGAATTTGTTCAGCGATCCGGCCATCATTCAGCTTCCAGGTTTCATACGCCGGCCGCTGGCCAGGTTTATCGCCGCAAAGCGAACCCCATTAGCGAAGAAGATTTACGAGCATCTTGGCGGAAGCTCTCCGATTTTGCCGGAGACGGAGGCCCAAGCGCGTGCCTTGGAAGAGGTGCTCCGACGCGAAGGTCACGACGCGCGGTGTTTCATAGCAATGCGATGCTGGCGGCCGTTTACGGCCGATGCCGTGCGCGCGGTTAAGGCATTTGCACCGGAACGAATCGTCCTGTTGCCGCTCTATCCCCAATATTCCACCACCACGAGCCGTTCATCCCAGGAGGAATGGCGCAAGGAAGCGTCCCGGCAGGGCCTGACGGTTCCGCAGCATCAGGTCTGCTGTTACCCGGCCGAGAGTGGCTTTGTTGGCGCGATTGCCGATTTGGTGGCGCAAGCGCAGAAACAGGCAAAGCCGGGCATCGCTTATCGGATGTTATTCTCCGCTCACGGCCTGCCCAAGCGGGTGGTCGACAAGGGCGATCCCTACCAATGGCAGGTCGAATGCACGGTTGAAGCGGTTGTGGCGAAGCTGCAAGGGCAAAGTCTTGATTACAATATTTGTTATCAAAGCCGCGTGGGCCCGCTGGAGTGGATCGGTCCGGCAACGGATGCCGAAATCAAGCGGGCGGGGGCGGACGGCAAAGGCGTGATTATCGCCCCGGTCGCGTTCGTCTCGGAACATTCCGAGACATTGGTCGAACTCGATATCGAATACCGTAAACTGGCGGGCGAATCCGGTGTGCCCGATTACATCCGGGTGCCGACGGTTCGTACGCATCCAGCTTTCATTGCGGCCCTGGGAAGTCTTGCGCTGACGTCGCTGAACGCGAAAACGCCGGTTACCTGCGCGCCCCAGCGTATCTGTCCGCGTAACTGCACCTGCGGACACGACAAGGCGCTTGCCAATGTTTGAGGCGCTTAATCCATTCTATCCCTGGATTAAGGCGTTTCACATTATCGCGGTGATTTCCTGGATGGCGGGCATGCTGTATCTGCCGCGGTTGTTTTTTTACCACTGCGAGGCGACGGTCGGATCGTTGGACTCCGAACGCTTCAAGCGCATGGAGAGCCGGCTTCTGCGGATCATCATAAATCCCGCGATGGCGACGGTCTGGCTGCTGGGCATCACACTGGCCTTGACCCCGGCGAGCGGCGGGCCGATGCAGGGCTGGCTGATGGCGAAATTCGGACTGGTTTTGGCTATGTCCGGCCTGCATGGGCTTTTTTCGCGTTGGCGAAAGGATTTTGCCGCTGACCGAAAACGCCATTCCAAGCGATTTTACGCGGCCTGGAACGAAGTGCCTGCCATTCTGATGATCGCCATTGTCATACTGGTCGTGGTCAAGCCTTTTTGAGCACCTTGCCGCACGCGAAGAAGGGGTATTTTCAAACCCACGAATTTTCGATAGAGTTCTGACGTTCTTCAAAACAGCGCCTGGACGAACCCCGCCAGAATCAGGTGGCCGTGGCGCGCAACCTCCCAAAGCAAAGCGGTCAACCGAATATTTGCCGCGGGACCACTTTCCGATCGAATTCCTCCTCAAGCCCAACCCACCACAGGTACGCGTGAAATGACCGTCCAATCCGGCCTCCAGGCCATGAAGCTCCAAGACTTAAAATCAAAGAAGCCCAACGAATTGTTGGAATTCGCCGAAGGCCTGGAGATTGAAAACGCTTCGTCCATGCGCAAGCAGGACATGATGTTCGCCATCCTGAAGGAGCTGGCGGAGCGCAATGTCGAAATCACCGGAAACGGTGTTCTGGAAATTCTTACAGACGGCTTTGGCTTCCTGCGCAGCCCCGAGTCGAACTATCTGGCAGGCCCCGACGACATCTATGTCTCGCCTTCGCAAATCCGCCGCTTCGGCCTGCGGACCGGCGATACGGTCGAGGGCCCGATCCGCAGCCCCAAGGACGGGGAACGCTATTTCGCCCTGCTGAAGGTTTCGACCATCAATTTCGAAGACCCGGAAGCCGGCAAGCACAAGGTCCATTTCGACAATCTGACGCCGCTCTATCCGACGCGGAAGTTTGTAATGGAACTGGAAGAGCCGACGGTTAAAGACAGGACCGGACGGATCATCGACATCGTGGCGCCCTTGGGCATGGGCCAGCGCGCCCTCATCACGGCGCCGCCACGTACCGGCAAGACGGTGATTCTGCAGAACATCGCCAAGTCGATCGCTGCCAATCACCCAGACTGTTATTTGATCGTGCTTTTGATCGATGAGCGCCCGGAAGAAGTTACCGATATGCAGCGCACGGTGAAGGGTGAGGTGATTTCCTCGACCTTCGACGAGCCTGCGACGCGCCATGTGCAAGTTGCCGAAATGGTCATCGAAAAGGCCAAGCGCCTGGTCGAGCACAAGCGGGACGTGGTGATCTTGCTGGATTCCATTACGCGCCTCGGACGAGCCTACAACACGGTTGTGCCCTCATCGGGTAAGGTTCTGACCGGGGGTGTGGACGCCAACGCGCTGCAGCGGCCGAAGCGCTTCTTCGGTGCGGCCCGCAATATCGAAGAAGGCGGTTCGCTCACCATCATCGCGACGGCGCTGATCGATACCGGTTCGCGCATGGATGAAGTCATCTTTGAAGAATTCAAAGGCACCGGCAACTCGGAAATCATCCTGGATCGCAAAGTCGCCGACAAGCGCGTGTTCCCGGCGATCGACATTCTGCGTTCCGGCACCCGCAAGGACGAATTGCTGGTCGATAAAGGCACGCTGGCGAAGATGTATGTCCTGCGCCGCATTCTGGCGCCGATGGGCACCATCGATGCCATCGAGTTCCTGCTGGACAAGATGCGTCAATCCAAGACGAACGACGACTTCTTCGACAGCATGAACACGTAACTTTGGAACGCGCGGGAGCCGCAAGGCCTCCCGGCTTCTCGAATGGGTCTGACGGCATCAGCGCTCAGTGCTGGTGCTCGCCCGCCTTCTCGGCGATGTAATCCATCAAGGCCAGCAGCACGCCTGACACGACGAAGGTCACGTGGATCACGATCAGGAACATCATCTGTTCCCGTGTGTACGCGCCGATCGACATGAAAACCTTAAGCAGCTGAATGGCCGATATCGCGACGATGGAGGCCAAAAGCTTCAGCTTCATCGCTGAGAAGTCGATGGTGCCCATCCAGGCGGGCCGGTCGGGATGGTCGTGTGTATCCATCTTGGACACAAAGTTTTCGTACCCCGCGAAGATCACCATCAGAATGAGATTGGCCGCGAGAGAAAGGTCGATCAGCGTAAGAACCCAAAGAATGACATGGGCTTCGTCGAGATCGGCGAGCTTCGGGATCTCGGCGAAAATGGCGTGGACTAACAGCGCTAGAAGAACCATCAGCGCTACAACCAGGCCGACATAAAACGGCGCCATCAGCCAGCGGCTGGCGAACAGGCCGCGCTCCAGAAGGCGTTCAATATTCTTGAGTTTCAGCATGGGTTAGCGCGTGTGTCCCGCATCGAGCCGGCCTGTTATGGCGATTCGCCAGCCTGAGATGAAGAAGAAAACGGCCATCACCCCGCCAATCACGAGATCGGGAATATTGGACCGCGTTGCGACAACGGCCACAGCTGCCGCCATCACGGCAATGTTTCCCACCGCGTCGGCGCGGGAGAGCCGCCACAGGGGCGCGAAGCCCGTGAGGAGCCGTCGCTGGCGAAGCACGATGGCCCCCACCGCAAGGTGAGCCGTCAGCGCCATCGCCCCGATGACAAGCATTGCCATAGGGTGGGGGATGCTTCCCAGAAAGAAGCGCCTGACCGCGATGATAAAGACCAGGGCGCCCAACAGAGCCATCACAAATCCCTGCAACTGCACCGTCCAACGCTCGCGGGTGATCGTCCCCGAAGTGGCCCACAGGGCAAATCCGGCGGTTATGGAATGCTGTACGAACGACAAGGCGTCGGCCGCCATGGCTGTGGACCCGGCAGGCACGGCAAGCATGCTCTCGATGAATCCCATCGCGCCGGTGATCAGCGCAATCAGGGCCAACGCGACGCGTTCATTTTCAAGCATTGCGCCGGCTGCCTGAAAATTGCGGTGGCCTCTTACGGAACCGGATCAGCGCCGCACCTCTACGGCAACAACACGGTTGCGCCGGTGGTCTGCCGGGAGTGAAGCGCCTCATGCGCCGCGCGTGCGTCGGAAAGTTTGAACCTTTGGTTCACGGCGATTTTCACGGCCCCTGAGGCAATGGCTGCAAAGAGATCGTCAGCCGTCTCCTTAAGTTCCTGGGCATCGCGCATATAGTGAACGAGGGTTGGCCGTGTCAGGAACAACGAGCCTTTTTGCGCGAGCGTCAACGGCTCGAAGGCAGGCACGGCGCCGGACGAATTGCCGAAATAGACCAGCATCCCGCGCACCGACAGACAATCCATGGAACCCATGAATGTGTCCTTGCCGATGGAATCATAGACGACCGGCACGCCGGCGCCGTTGGTAATTTCGCGCACGCGCTTCACCCAGTCGTCTTTCCGGGTGTTCAGAACATGCGTGCAGCCATTCTCCTGGGCGAGGGCGACCTTATCGTTCGAGCCGACTGTGCCGATGACCGTGACGCCCAGATGCTTGGCCCACTGACAGGCAATCAGCCCGACGCCGCCGGCAGCGGAGTGAAACAGGATCGTTTGCCCGGCCTTGACCGGAAATGTCGCCTTCAAAAGATATCGCGCCGTCAGCCCTTTCAGCAGAGCCGCCGCGGCGATCTCATCGGAGATATTGTCCGGCAGCTTCACCGCAAGCCAAGCGGGAATATTGGCCGCTTCCGCATAGGTCCCTCGGACCTGGGAATAGGCGACTCGGTCGCCAACTTTCAGCGTACTGACGTTTGCGCCGAGCGCATCCACCACACCGGCGGCTTCCGAGCCGATCCCTGCGGGCATCGGCAGCGGATAAAGGCCCTGCCGATGATAGGTGTCGATGAAATTGACGCCGATGACGGTGTGCTTGACGCGCACTTGATCGGCCGCCGGCGGCGCCAGATCGACATCCTCATACTGGAGGACTTCCGGACCGCCGGTTTTGTGGATGCGGACGGCTTTCACGTGTTTTACCCCAGATACTCGCGGAAGAACGTGTCGGTGCGCGTGTTCGCCAGATCGGCGCAGGCCTTGTCGTAATGCTGGCCGCCGATACGGGCGAAGGCATGATCCATTTCCGGATACACATGCAGCGTGACCAGGCTGTTGCCTTTGAGGCCGTCGGTGATCTGCTTTTGTGCTTCCGGCGGCGTGAACTGGTCCTTGTCAGCAATGTGCAGCATCAGCGGCTTTTTGATGTTTTTGGCTTCGTCGAGCCCGGCTTGGATGTAAACGCCATAATAGCCGACCGACGCGTCGGTATCCGTGCGCGTCGATGCCAGATAAGCCATGCGGCCGCCAAGGCAGTACCCGACCGTTCCAACTTTACCGGACACGCCCGGAACTTTGCGCAGATGGCTGATGGTGGCTTGGATGTCCTGCACGCCCTTGTCGGCGTCAAAGCGCTGCATCAAGCCGAACGCCTTACCCCAGTCTTCCTGGGTTTGGTCGGTAAGCTGTACGCCCGGCTCCAGCCGCCAGAACAGATCCGGCGCAAGTGCGAAGCGTCCTTTGGCGGCATGGTCGTCGCAGATTTTGCGCACCACATCGTTCACGCCGAAGATTTCCTGAATGACGATGACGCCCGGTCCATGGCCGCTCGCCGGGCTGGCCAGATAGCCGCCGAAACTGCCGTCAGCGCCTGCAATCGTAATGTCTTTTCCACTCATGGATGTTCCCCTCCGGTTTGTGCGTCTTAGCTTTCCCTAACCATAGCGACTCGTTTCAGTCCTCACCATACGTCTCAGGCGTTTCCGGCTGTCCTCGCCATGGGAGAATTTTCAGGCAATTGCAGGACGTGGCTGAGCACCGCCGCGCTCGTGATGGGCGGCGAGCACACCATCCCGCCGCAGACATAAGCGGTGGGCAGACCTTCCTGCATGAGCTTGCCTTCGGCCGGGTGTCCGGGCGGCAAACTTTGTCCCGGTGCGACAACCATCAGCAGCCGGTTGGGCAGGGAGCGTCCCGTGACGGCTTTCACCAAGTCCTGGGTGCGCGGATCGTAGCTCGGCCCATAGACGATGATTTCAAGGCAGGACGTGCAGAATTCGAAATTGTTCAAATAGGTCGCCATTTGCAGGTACTGCGTTGCCACATCGCCGGCGAAAGCCTGGATCAATGTGTTGGCGCGTTCGGCATAGGCCTGGTCCAGCGTGGCGTAAAACAGCCGTCCGTGGATTCCAATCATCAGGCCGTTGCCGGCGGGCGTTTGGGCGTCGAGAGCCGTGCGGGTGCGTACCTGTTCGGGCACATCGGTGTTACGGGAGAAAACATAGCCGCCTTGGACGACGTCCCAGAATTCCTGGTCCATGGTCCGCGTCCACGCGATGGCTTGGTCCAGATAACGCCGCTCCTGGGTCGCTTCCCAAAGGGCAAGCGCGGCGCGGGTCATCGCGGCATAGCCGTCCGCAAAAGCAGGATGCTGCCGCTTGCCGTCCCGATACGAGTGGAACAGCCGCTCCCCATCGCCCAGTTTTTCACAGACGAACTGGAAGGCGCGCTGTGACGCTTCTATCCAGTCACGGCGGTCGAACGCCATTGCGGCATTCGTCAGGGCCGCGATCATCAGGCCGTTCCAGTCGACCAGAACCTTATCGTCCCGGGCCGGCCGTATGCGCTTTTCGCGGGCCTCAAGCAGACGCTGTTTTTGCGCACTGAACGTGATCTCTTCCGCTTCGGTCCAGGCCGGCAGATTCGCGACGCGGTGCAGAATATTGCGTCCCGTGGGTTTGCCTTCATGCGGGAAGTTTCCGTCGCGCGTCACGCCGAACGCTTGCTTGAAGCGGTCGACCGGCGTGCCTGCGAGGAGGGTTTCGATTTCGCTCTCGGTCCAGACGTAGAACTTTCCTTCATCGCCGTCCGTGTCGGCATCCTGGCTTGATGCGAACGCTGCGTTTTCCACGCGCATTTCCCGCATGGCCCAGGCAATCGTCTCTTCGACTTTGGTCTTCAGCACGGGCTGCTTTCCGTGCTGCCAGACCAGCGTCATCAGGTCGATCATCTGCGCGTTGTCGTAGAGCATTTTTTCGAAATGCGGCACGAGCCATTGCTCGTCGGTTGCATAGCGCGCAAAGCCGCCGCCGATGTGATCGTAGATGCCGCCGCGGCCCATATTGTCGAGCGCAACCAATGTCAGTGAAAGGAACTGCTGCATGCCGGTGCGCAAATAGGCACGCCACAGCAGTTCGAGAATCGAGACGTTGGGGAATTTCGGCGCGCCGATTGTGCCGCCATAAAAGATGTCGCAATTCTGCGCGATTGCAATCGCGACACGATCCAGCTTGTGCATGTCGAATGTGCCGGAGCGGTTCTGATACCAGGCTTGGTCAAGCGAATCTGCGACTTGACGCACATTGGGTTGCAGCATTTCGGGCGTGTCGCGATAACGCTCGGCAATGTCGCGAAGCACGGTCTTGAAGGATGGCCGGCCGAAGCCTTCATCCCTGGGGAAATAGGTGCCGCCCCAGAATGGCTCGCCTTTTGGTGTCAGAAATACGTTTAACGGCCAGCCGCCGCGGGCGCCGATCACGGCCGGCACTTTTTGCAGCCAGTTGTCGATGTCGGGGCGTTCTTCGCGATCGACCTTCACACAGACGTAAAGTTCGTTCATCAAACGGGCGGTCTCAACATCCTCAAAGCTCTCATGGGCCATGACATGGCACCAGTGACAGGACGCATATCCCACTGAAACCAGGAGAGGCTTGTTGGCGCGCAGTGCTTCGGCCAAAGCTTCCGGGCCCCAAGGACGCCAGTCCACGGGGTTGTCTTTATGCTGCAGCAGATAGGGGCTGGTTTCATTGGCGAGGAGATTGGTCATGGAGGTGCCCGGAAAAAGCGCAAAGGCGCTTGACGGTGAATATCGCCATTTCCTAGCCCTTCTATCGCGCTTCTCACAAGTCAGCAGGCGTCGATTGTGGACATGAGTGCCAGCCAGGACACGATTTTTGCGGTTGCGACAGCGCCGGGTAAGGCCGGAGTCGCGATCATCCGGCTATCGGGGCCGCAGGCCGCTTACGCCATTCAAGCATTGAGTCGAAGCGAAAGGGGAGCCGATCGCCAGGCTGTTTTTCGAAAATTGTTCGATCTAACGAACGGCGATCTTATCGATTCCGGTCTTTTGCTCTTTTTCCCAGGCCCACACAGCTTTACGGGGGAAGATGTCGCGGAGTTTCAGATCCACGGGGGGCGGGCCGTTACGGCAGCGCTGCTTCAAGGTTTGGCATCGATGGCCGGACTGCGGCCAGCGGAGCCTGGCGAGTTCACCCGGCGCGCGGTTGAAAACGGCCGCCTCGATCTCACCCAAGCTGAAGCGATTGCGGATTTGGTCAATGCCGAAACTCAGGCGCAACACCGGCTCGCGCTCCGGCAAATGGAGGGGCGCCTTACTGGCATCTACGAGAATTGGCGGGCACGTCTTATTCACGCCGCCGCATGGATCGAGGCCGGAATTGATTTCGCGGACGAAGATATTCCGCCGGAGGCCGCGGAGACGAGCAGGGCGAGCCTTCTCTCAATTTGGCAGGAAATACAGGCGCATTTGAGCGATGGCCGCCGTGGGGAAATTCTTCGTGAGGGTTTTCACGTGGCGATCATCGGTGCGCCCAATGTGGGCAAAAGCTCGCTTCTAAATGCTCTGGCGCAGCGCGATGTAGCCATCGTGTCGGACATACCCGGCACCACGCGGGATGTCTTGGAGGTGAGGCTCGATCTCCGGGGCTATCCCATCATTCTGGCGGACACGGCCGGTCTGCGGGAGTCTGAGGACCGCATCGAGCAAGAAGGGGTGAAACGCGCCCTTGCGCGAGCCAAAGGAGCCGATCTGAGGATTTTGGTGCTCGACGTGACGGCGCCGAACTATCTTTCGGGGTCGGATTCCGACATTACCGTCTGGAACAAAGCCGATTTGGCTCCTGAGAGGCACGAGGCCGGCCTCTGGGTTTCGGCCAGAACCGGGGAAGGCTTGGAAGCTTTGATCGGGCAAATTGCCGATGTCGCCGCGGAAAGGCTGGATATCGGCGAGGCGCCCGTCTTAACCCGCGCCCGTCATCGGGTCGCGCTTGAGGAAGCGGTAGCGAGCATTTCCGGCGGCTTGGCGAGTGAGGAGCCGGAACTCGCCGCGGAACATTTACGGCACGCGCTCCGCAGTATTGGGCGAATCACCGGCCGCGTGGATTTGGATGAATTGCTCGACGTGGTGTTTCGGGATTTTTGCATCGGCAAGTGAGTGTTTCACGTGAAACATCCGCCGGGCCAGAGTAGAAGATCGCATGAACGAATTTGACGTCATCGTCGTCGGCGGGGGACACGCGGGGTGCGAAGCGGCATCGGCCGCCGCGCGGGCAGGCGCGCGTACACTGCTGCTCACCCATAAGCACGCGACGATCGGTGAAATGTCGTGCAACCCCGCAATCGGCGGGCTCGGAAAAGGGCATCTCGTCCGCGAGATCGATGCGATGGACGGCCTCATGGGCCGGGTGGCAGACGCCGCGGGAATTCAATTCCGGCTCCTTAACCGCCGTAAGGGCCCGGCCGTTCGCGGCCCGAGAGCTCAGGCGGACCGAAAGCTCTATAAAAAAGCCATGCAGCAAGCCCTGGCTGAAACGGCCGGGTTGGCCATTCACGAAGGGGCGGTTGCAGACCTAATCTTGCGGGACGGCTACATAACGGGTTTGTCCACAGAAGAGGGCCGCACCTATTTGGCGCCGTCTGTTGTATTGACGACCGGAACATTCCTTGGCGGCCTCATTCATATCGGGGAAAAGAAAATACCCGCAGGCCGGGTTGGCGAGGCGCCCTCACTTGGCCTATCGCATACCTTGCGTAGTTCGGGCCTAAACCTCGGGCGGCTAAAGACAGGAACACCCGCGCGCCTTGATGGCCGTACGATCGTCTGGGAAGGGCTGGACGTTCAGGGTGGCGATGATCCTCCTGTGCCTTTTTCTTTCTTGACCGGCGGCATCACCACGCCCCAGCGCCCGTGCCATGTGACAGCTACGACGCCCGCGACACACGCCATCATCCGCGCCAATCTGTACCGCGCGCCAATGTATTCCGGGCAGATCGCAAGCACAGGCCCACGTTACTGCCCGTCAATTGAAGACAAAGTAGTCCGCTTCTCGGGCCGGGAAGGGCACCAGATTTTCCTGGAACCGGAGGGGCTGGACGACGACACGATCTATCCCAACGGGATTTCCACGTCGCTGCCTGAAGACGTTCAACTCGCATTGTTGAAAACAATCCCGGGCTTGGAGAACGTGACCATGCTCCGGCCGGGCTATGCCATCGAATATGACTATGTCGATCCGCGCGAATTGCATCCCTCCCTCGAAACCAAGCGCATTCCGGGGCTTTTCCTGGCCGGCCAAATCAACGGCACCACCGGATATGAAGAGGCCGCCGCGCAAGGTTTGATGGCAGGACTGAATGCGGCTCGAAAGGTGGGGGGGGCCGAACCGATTATTCTTGATCGGGCGCAAGCCTATATCGGGGTCCTTATCGACGATCTCGTTACGCGAGGCGTCTCCGAGCCGTATCGGATGTTCACCTCGCGCGCCGAATATCGCCTGACGCTGCGGGCGGACAACGCGGACCAGCGTCTCACCGGCTTTGCGAACGGTATCGGTATTGTGGGAGCCGCGAGAACTCAGGCTTTCCAGGACAAAATGGAGCGCCTTACGAGGGCTCGCGCTCAGGCGTCGGAGCTGAGTCTTACATCGACGGAGGCGGCCCGGCGCGGTCTGGCCGTGCGTCAGGATGGCGTTCGGCGATCGGCCAACGATCTGCTCGCTCTTCCCGACGTAAGCGTGGCCACTCTGATTCTCATTTGGCCGCAATTGGCAGCTATTCGGGCCGATGTCGCCGAGCAATTGGAAATCGACGCGCATTACGCCGGTTATCTTGATCGCCAGGAATCCGACATCGTCGCATTTCGCCGAGACGAATCGCTGCAACTACCGGAGACCATGGATTATGAGATAGTGGCGGGGCTTTCCACGGAATGCCGCCTGAAGCTGTCCGCGATACGTCCGCGCACGCTTGGCCAAGCTGCACGGATCGACGGCATAACGCCCGCCGCCCTTACGTTGGTTCTCGCGCACATCAAATCCCGCGCCGTCCAACGTCATGCCGGTTGAAATGGTCACTTTTGGCGCGGACGATTTCGCCGCGGCCACCGGTGTTTCACGTGAAACACTGTCTCAGCTCAAATTATACGCATCCCTTCTGACCGAGTGGAACGAACGTCACAATCTCGTATCCGACGCTTCACTTCCCGACCTCTGGCGCAGGCATTTTCTCGATTCCGCCCAGCTGAACCAATTCATCCCGGAGACAGCCGTTTCGTTGGTCGATCTTGGCAGTGGCGCCGGTTTTCCTGGCCTGGTGCTGGCAGTGATGCTCCGGGATCGCGCCTTTCGCACCGTCCTGTACGAATCGACGGGGAAGAAAGCCGATTTTCTGAAGCTCGTTGCAGAACGCCTGAAACTGACCGCGGTCGAGATTCGTCATTCCCGAATTGAAGCGGGCGCGGCTGAACCCTTTGACATTATCACCGCACGCGCCTGCGCGCCGCTTCACCGTCTCCTCGACTATGTACAGCGGTTTTGGGGGCCGCGATCGAAATCCTTGCTGCTGAAGGGGCAAAGTGTAGACGTTGAATTGACGGAAGCTCGCAAATTCTGGAGGATGGAATTGGAGAGGCACCCAAGCCAGTCCGATGCCTCGGGCGTAATTCTTGAAATCCGGACATTGAAACGTGTTGCCAGCAAGCGAGAGCATACCCGCTAAAGAAGCGCGCCGGCCGCGCGTGCTGGTGATTGCGAATCAAAAGGGTGGGGTGGGGAAAACAACCACGGCCATCAATCTGGGAACAGCCCTTGCGGCCGTTGGCGAAACAACGCTGATTATCGATCTGGACCCGCAAGGCAATGCGTCCACCGGGCTTGGCATTCCCCGGACCGACCGCAAGATCACATCCTACGACGTCCTTATGGGCGGGGCGCCCCTGGCGTCCGCCATCGTGCAAACCCGCATTCCGGGCTTGGCTGTCGTACCGGCAACGCAGGATCTGTCGGGCGCGGAACTTGAGCTCGTGAGTGAAACGCGCCGGAATTTCCGCCTGCGCGATGCTCTGAACACCTTTGCCGATAGCGATAGCCGGTTTTCCTACGTTCTGATCGATTGCCCGCCAGCGCTTGGGCTTCTCACTGTGAACGCCATGGCGGCAGCCCACGCAGCCGTCGTTCCGTTGCAATGCGAGTTCTTCGCCTTGGAAGGTCTCAGTCAGCTCCTGAAAACCATCGAACGGGTGCGCGCCAATCTGAACCCCGATCTGGAGATACAGGGCGTTGTCCTAACAATGTTCGATAAACGGAACAAGTTATCGGACGAGGTGGCCTCAGATGTGCGGGCGCACCTGGGAGACAAGGTTTATCAAACGGTTATCCCGCGAAACGTGCGAATTTGCGAAGCGCCCAGCCATGGTCTCCCTGCTCTGGTCTACGACCTGCGGTGTCCGGGAAGCCAAGCCTACATCAAGCTGGCGGGGGAACTGATCCAACGCGAGCGGACCCGTCACCCCGGGCCATTGGCGGCCTGAAATGAGCGATGAGCCTCGCACCCGTAATGTAACGCCCCGTGGATTGGGCCGGGGGCTCTCGGCTTTGCTGGGCGATGGCGATGCGGAAAGCCGCGAGGCCGGTGAAGGGCCCGTTCGCTCCCGCAACCTGCCGATCGCCTTTTTGAAGCCTAACCCGTTCCAGCCGCGGCGTATTTTCGATCCCGAAGAGCTGAAAAACCTGACTGCGTCGATTGCGGAAAAGGGCGTGCTGCAGCCCATCCTGGTCCGCCCGACCGGCACGCCTGATTCCTATGAAATTGTCGCCGGAGAACGGCGTTGGCGCGCGGCCCAGGCTGCCAAGCTCCATGAAGTGCCCGTCATCGTCCGCGCCCTCAGCGATGCCCAGTCGCTCGAGATTGCCATCATCGAAAATGTTCAACGCGCGGACCTGAACGCTATCGAAGAAAGCATGGCGTATCAAGAGCTTATGGCCAAGTTCCGTTACACGCAGGAACAGGTGGCCGACGTTGTCGGCAAGAGCCGGAGCCATGTCGCCAACACATTGCGGCTGATGAAGCTTCCCGATTCCGTGAGGGGGATGATTTCCTCAGGCAAACTGACAGCCGGACACGCGCGCACGCTCATCGGCGTTGCCGATCCGGAAGCCCGCGCCAAAGAAATTGTGGCCGGCGCGCTTAATGTGCGGGAGGCCGAAAAGAAGGCGCGCCCATCCGGGGTGCCTGCCAAAAAACCCGTTGCGAAAGACGCTGACACCAAGGCCCTGGAACATAGCCTTTCCAGTTCCTTGGGCATGACCGTGGAGATCGAGCATGAGGGAAAGGGCGGCAGGGTAACTGTTCGCTACCGCACGCTCGAACAACTGGACGAGGTCATCCGCCGTTTGCACTTCTACGGCGAAGTCGATTGATCGGTTGAATTACCGCGCGGCGTGCAGCGCTTCGCGCGGATCGATCCGGCCATCATACAGCGCCCGCCCAATCACAACGCCTTCAATCGGCGCATCGGACGCGGCCAGGGCCGTGATGTCTTCAATACCCCCGACGCCGCCGCTGGCAATGACGGGAATGGAAATCGCCCGCGCCAGATTGGCCGTTGCCTCGACGTTGACGCCCTTCAGCATGCCGTCGCGTGCAATATCCGTGAAAATAATCGCTGCAACGCCCGCGTCCTCGAAACGCTTACCCAGTTCGACCGCGGAAAGCGTTGACGCTTCCGCCCAGCCTTCCACGGCGACATACCCATCGCGCGCGTCGATCCCGACCGCGACGCGGTCGGGATGACGGCGAGCTGCGTCTTTCACGAACGCCGGGTTGCGGACCGCCGCCGTGCCGAGGATGACCCTGGTGACGCCGGCGGAAAGCCACGCTTCGACACCGGCAAGATCGCGAATTCCGCCACCCAGCTGCATGGGAACGGAAATTGCGCTCCGAATTGCGCGAATTGCGTCCGCGTTCTCGGAACGGCCCGCAAAGGCGCCGTTCAAATCGACGACGTGCAGCCATTCAAATCCCGCCGCCTCAAAAGCGCGCGCCTGGGCGGCAACGTCTTCGTTGAAAACAGTCGCCTGCTCCATGTCGCCTTGGCGCAAGCGCACGCAGCGTCCGTCCTTCAGATCGATTGCCGGAAACAAAATCACGAGATTACGGCCGCCATTTGAGAAAGCGTTCGAGGAAGGCAAGACCCGCCGCCTGGCTCTTCTCCGGGTGGAATTGCGTGCCGACGATATTATCCCGGCCGACAATCGCCGGAATGGATCCGGCATATTCCGTGGAGGCCAGAATGTGCTCTGCCTGTTTGGGGCGGATGTAATAGGAGTGGACGAAATACACGTCCGTTTCGTCCTCCATACCCTCAAACAGAGCATGCGGCTGGAGCAGCGACAGGGAATTCCACCCCATGTGCGGAACTTTGAGGTTCGGTTCTTCGGGTTGAAGCCGCACGACTTCGCCGGGAATCCACCCTAGACCTGCGTGATCGCCATGCTCGCGGCCGACATCGGCCAGCAACTGCATCCCCACACAGATGCCCAGAAACGGCTTGCCGTCCTTGAGCACGGACTGCGTCAGCGCGTCGATCATGCCGGGAATGGAAGAAACCCCGCGCATACAATCGGCAAAAGCGCCAACACCCGGCAGCACAATGCGTTCAGCTTCCGCCACGCGTGACGGATCGGCGGTAACCACAATGTCGTGACCCGTCGTACTATCAGCCGCGGCACGCGCCAACGCCTTCTCGGCGGAACGCAAATTCCCCGAGCCATAATCGATAAGGGCAACAGTGGCAGCCATGGTTCGGGTGATATAGCCGCGTCCCGACGGCCCGTCACTAGGGGCCGAAGTTACGCTTGACGTAACGCGTACTGGGAGCGACGATAAGCCATGATCCTAAGCTACCGCGATGCGTGCATCGAACGCTTCGCGCGGGGCGAAAGGGTGAAACAATTCGAGCCCTTTCGCCGTCAAGCGGAACGAGCTCTCGATCGGCTGGACGCGGCAGCGTGTCTGTCAGACGTGGGCAATTTTCCGGGTCACCGGCTCGAAAAACTTAAGGGCGACCGGGCGGGCCAGTGGAGCATCAGGATCAATGATCAATGGCGGATCTGCTTTCATTGGACCGAGGGCTCGGCCGGTCCAAGCGCAGTTGAGATCGTGGACTATCACTGAGGTACAAGATGGCGCGTGAACCAATCCACCCCGGCGAGCATCTGTCAGAAGCCCTAAGCGAACTCGGCCTGTCCGCAGCAGAGCTGGCGCGCCAAATCCAGGTTCCGACCAACCGCATCACGGGAATTCTGAGCGAGAAAAGATCCATTTCCGCGGATACGGCACTTCGCCTTGGCCATTGGTTTGGAACCAGCGCGGAGTTCTGGCTGAATTTGCAGAAGCTCTATGAGCTGCGGGTCGCGGAGATCGAAAAGGGTCCCGAAATACGAAAACTGCCCAAGCGCAAAGCGGCGTAGCTAATCTGCGTCCATTTTCAGGGCGGCGATGAAGGCTTCCTGGGGGATGTCGACGCTGCCGAATTGGCGCATCTTCTTCTTTCCCTCTTTCTGCTTGTCCAGCAGCTTGCGTTTGCGGCTGATGTCGCCGCCATAGCATTTCGCGGTGACATCCTTGCGCAGCGCCTTGATGGTTTCGCGCGCAATGACTTTGCCGCCGATCGCCGCTTGCACCGGTATTTGGAACAGGTGCCGCGGAATCAAATCTTTCAGCTTCTCGCACATGCCGCGGCCGCGCATTTCCGCACGGTTGCGATGGACGATCATGGAGAGCGCATCCACCGGCTCGTTGTTGACGAGGATGGACATCTTGACCAGCTCGCCCTCTTCGTAGCCTTCGATGTGATAGTCGAAGCTGGCGTATCCACGGCTCACCGATTTGAGCCGGTCGTAGAAGTCGAACACCACTTCGTTGAGCGGCAGATGATAAACGACCATCGCGCGGGCGCCGGCGTAGGTCAGCTCGACCTGCCGTCCGCGGCGGTCCTCGCACAGCTTCAGCACCGAACCCAAATGCTCGTCCGGCACCAGGATCGTTGCTTTGATCCAGGGCTCTTCGATGTGGTCGATCCGCACGGGGTCCGGCATGTCCGCGGGATTGTGCAGCTCCTTCACCGATCCATCGGTGAGATGGATCCGGTAAATCACCGACGGCGCCGTCGTAATCAGATCGATGTTGAATTCGCGGTCGAGACGCTCGCGGATGATTTCGAGGTGCAGAAGCCCGAGAAAGCCGCAGCGAAATCCGAAACCCAGGGCCGCTGACGTTTCCATTTCATAGGTGAAACTGGCGTCGTTCAGATGCAGTCTGCCCAACGCTTCGCGCAGCTGCTCGAACTCGGCGGCATCGATGGGAAACAGGCCACAGAACACCACCTGCTGCAGGGCTTTGAACCCTGGCAAAGCCTCCGTGGCGCCCTTGCGTTCGTCGGTGATGGTGTCACCAATCTGCGTGTCGGCGACCAGTTTGATGGCGGCGGTCAAAAATCCGACCTCGCCCGGACCCAGCCGCTCCACCATCTCCTGCTTGGGTCTAAAGACGCCGACCCGCTCGACCTGATAGACGGCATTGGCCGCCATCATGCGAATCTTGGCGCCCTTTTTCAGCTCGCCATCGACCACGCGCACCAGCACCACCACGCCGAGATAGGCGTCGTACCAAGAATCGATCAGCAGAGCCTTCAGTGGCGCGTCCTCGACGCCCTTGGGCGGCGGCAGCCTCATCACCACGGCTTCCAGCACCGCTTCGATGTTCAGCCCGGTTTTGGCCGAAATCGCGACGGCGTCGGAGGCGTCCAGGCCGATGACATCTTCGATTTGCTGCTTGATGCGATCGGGCTCGGCGGACGGAAGATCGATTTTGTTCAGGATGGGCACGATCTCCAGCCCGGCGTCGATCGCCTGATAGACATTGGCCAGTGTCTGCGCCTCGACGCCTTGGCTGGCATCGACCACCAGCAGCGCGCCCTCACAGGCGGCCAGGCAGCGCGAGACCTCGTAGGCGAAATCCACATGGCCAGGGGTGTCCATGAGGTTCAGGACATAGGTTTCCCCATTATGGGCCTTGTAGTTCAGGCGGACGGTCTGCGCCTTGATCGTGATCCCGCGTTCGCGCTCGATATCCATGGAATCGAGCACTTGGTCTTTCATTTCACGCTGAGACAGCCCGCCGGTGAATTGAATCAGCCGGTCGGCAAGGGTGGATTTGCCATGGTCAATATGCGCGACGATGGAGAAATTGCGGATATGGGCGAGGTCGGTCATCGGGAGGAGAGATAGCGGCGCAGACGTCCGGGGTCCAGTGCGGCCCTGGCGTTATGCTTCGTTGGAGGCGAGACGCAGCCGCAGCGTTGCGGTTATGGCGCGCCAGAGCCCGATCACGATGACAAGAGCGCCAAAACCCCAGACATACCAGCCCGGACGAATACCCGAGCGGAAGGTGAAGTCCGCCTCCAGCACCCGAAGGATCGGGGCGCGGAAGGCGATCCAAAACCAGACTGCCTCAAGCAGGAATACCGCCACGCCCACGCCGAACCAGCTTGCGGCGATTGCCCAGAGCGGGAACTCGCCCTGAGGCCGCCAAGCCCAGTGCATAAGCCGGTAAATCAGCAGCCAGGCGATCAGGCCGCCCATGACGGTTGGCTCGAAGACTTCCAGCTTCGACTGCAGGAAATAATGGATCCCCGTCAGGATGGCCGCCGGATAGACCAGCCAATGCCATTTGCGCCAGCGCAGGCCCCCAAGGCTCCGCGTGCTGAAATCGTTGGAGGTGACTGCCAGAGCCAAAAGCACGAGCCATGCGGTCATGCCGATGGTGAGGTAGTACCGTAGCACGATCTCCGACACGACCTTGCCCCAGTCGAACATCTGATCGGCGATGTACAGGATCAGATGCAGCAGGATGTAGAGAAACGACGCCACGCCGACCATGCGGCGCACATCGACCAGCAGCGCATAGCGCGCAATCCGCCGCATCGGCGTAATGAACAACCCCAGCAGCAGAAAGCGGAACGACCACAAGCCGGCTTCGTGGATGGCCTCAGTACGCGGGCGCGCGCCCAGATTATGCGTGGCGGTGAAATAGATCAGAGCAAGCAGCGGCGCGACGAGCAGCGCGAGGGTCGCCGCCCTTAAGAGAGAAAATCGTTTTCGCCGGTCGTGCCAAAGCGCCATGTGTGGTCCGACAAGAGCAAGGCCATCTTAACTTCGCAATATGCCGCCCGTTGCTTTCGTCACGGCAGTCACGATCTTTTGCGCCGTGGCGTCGATTTCCGCCTCGGTCAAGGTGCGGTCCTTCGGCTGCAGGCGCACAGCGATGGCGAGGGACTTCTTACCCTCGGGCACGCCTTTGCCTTCATAGAGATCGAACACCGAGACAGTCTCGATCAATTGACGGTCGACAGAGCGCGCAGCTTTGACAACCGCATCGGCGGCAACGGAGGTATCGAGCAGGAACGCAAAGTCGCGCTCGACGGCCATCAGGTCGGACGATTCGAGTTTGCCGCGCGCTTTGGTCGGCTTTGTCTTCGGTTCCGGGATGGCGTCAAGGAAGATTTCGAAGACAGACACAGGGCCTTTGAGATCGAACGCCGCAGCGATTCTGGGATGAAGCTCGCCGAAAAAGGCCAGAGGCTTTGGACCCATCGCAATCGTGCCGGAGCGGCCGGGGTGATACCAAGCAGCCGCGCCGGCTTGCACAGGCGCGGTCATCGGGCCGCCCCACGCGCCTTCCAGCGCAGCAAGCGCGTCGGCTTTCGCGGTGAAGACTCCCGGTACATTACCGTTCTTCATCCAATGACGCGGCGGCTCGCCGATGCGAACGCCGGCGGCGACATTCGCCTGTGCACCCGGAACGCCGGACGCGAATTGCGGCGCAATTTCAAACAGCATCGCGTGGAGAAATCCGCGCGCCTGGTTGCGTTGCGCGGCAGCCAGAAGCGACGGCAGCAAAGACGGACGAAGCGCATCGAGATCGGCGGAAATTGGGTTTTCCAGTTGTCGTCCTTCGTCGCCGCCGCCGAACAAAGAGGCATGCGCGCGCGGAATGAAGGAGAAATGCACCGTCTCATCGAAGCCGCGCGTCGCCAGCGTCCGCCGCACAGTGGACATGCGGCGCTGCGCCGGTGTCAGCACCGCTTGCGCCACCGCATAGGGGCGCAACATGGCAACAGGCTGCACGTTCTCGATGCCGTGAATGCGAACGACTTCTTCCACCAAATCCGCAGGGCCATGCACATCGGGGCGCCAGGACGGCGGCATGACGGTCATGGTGTCGGCGCCGGAAACGCCAAAGCCCAGGCTGGTGAGGATGCGCTGAATTTCCTCGGGTGAAATCTCCAACCCAGCCAGCCGTTTCACTTCGGCAGCGGAGAATGGGATGGTTCGCTTCCATTGCGGAGGATCGCCCGCGACAACGGCATCCGATGGCTCGCCGCCGCAGAATTGCAATATCAGTTTGGTGGCAAGCTCCAGACCGGGAAGAACGAATTCCGGATCGACGCCGCGCTCGAAGCGATAGCGCGCATCGGACAGTATGCCCAGTTTGCGGCCCGTGCCCGCGATTCGAATGGGATCGAA
>Ga0114969_10000934_pt1 | contig 24752 bp, 40 predicted proteins | sample M_130807_MF_Meta_FD_87316 | JGI IMG/M metagenome (GOLD analysis project Ga0114969, IMG submission 87316) | Freshwater microbial communities from Lake Montjoie, Canada to study carbon cycling - M_130807_MF_MetaG | ecosystem: Environmental > Aquatic > Freshwater > Lake | place: Lake Montjoie...
ACCACCATCGGGGCAATTTTTACTGTAACTAACATGCCCATGGTTAAGTAAGTTATGTTTGTATAGTTCATTGACCAGTAAACTCCTATACACCCGCCGGTTACTGGTCAAACGATTAAAGGTAATATAAGTTTTCGTAAGGGTACGATCAATTGGTTTTTTAATGGCAGGTATGAATTCATGACCTCGATACCAATCAGCCGCGGCAAAGATATGAAAGAAATAATTTAATTCGGCAAATGGATATTGCTCTAGTATAAGATTTTTATCTTCACTGTCGCGCTCGGTACTGACTAATATCCAAGGGGGTTTAGTAGTATTGGTTATGTAATCAAGTAGTGTTTTGTTGTATACTGCATCAAGTGGCTCTTGGTCGTAAAATATAAACATTGGACCCCGACGATTTTTAAAATTGGATTCAATATCCGGGGCATTAACATCATTGCGGATGATTTCCAAATTTTCTGGTTGAGTTGACCCAAAAGGATGTAGCATTGCTACCCGTGGATCTGCTATAATAGTTTCTAAGTATTGATATATATTCTCATAATGACTGGATAAGTTATACATGTTTGATGTTTTTTATTTTGGAAATAAGCCGGGGTTGTTTGCGTTTGAGCAATATGCAACTAGCCTTGATGATGCCGCTGCCAAAAGCAGAACTAGTTACTACTGGTATATTTATAGTGGCAATGATTACACGGGCTTTAATTTTGATTATGTGCCGGCACCGTGGGAGTCGCATTTTATCCATGTGTGGCCAAACCAATGGCAAAAAGATGGTGAAGTATATCTAGCGAAAAAACAAAATAATGGACAGTTCCATTTCCACACAGAACCGGTCCACCGTCTTCCCAACATGGATAATTGGTACATACCCGATTACGTAGATCACAACTCAATTGATGTTCGCTGGTGTCCGGATCCGATGGAGCCGCCATACATATATCATTTTCCCAGTCAACATCAAAGTGCAAGCGGTGCGATCTATACGGTGCCTGGTGCTACCGAAGTTAAATTAGCCGACGCGTTTGTGGTACGTGCATTGCTCAATCCGTCTAGGTATGGGCATAATATGGCTGTTACCGAATTTGATTATTCGTGGCATCCCAATGTACTAGATCCAGCATATGACTATGTATTTGGTAACCAGTGGAATCCGTCGGTGTTGGAACCTACACTGGTATATCATATGCCTGGTGCCACGGAAATTAAATTTATGGATGAGGTAGCGGTCATCCCATCGGATATAACCAATTGGGAAATACTTGATGATATAGTGGGGTTTGATTACAGCTGGAGACCAAATCCAAAGGAACCTCCTTACATTTATGTGTTCGGCAATCAATGGCTATCTCCTGAACAACGTCCTGCATTACAGTATCGTGTTTCCGGTGCAACACAATACAAGTATATGGACGAACCTAAGGCATACAGAGCCTGTAATCCCGGTAAATTTAAAGTCTATCATAACTGTGAATTTGATTATTCGTGGGAACCAGATCCGGGTAGCCCACCTTATAATTACGTATTTGGCAATCAATGGTACCCCGGCGAGATAATGCCCACGGTGGGATATCCAATGGAAGATGCCACCGAAGTTAAATTCATGGATATCCCGGCTAAATTACTACCCAACGAAGATGTAAATTGGCGTACCTTAGTTGAATGTGAATTTGATTATTCATGGCAACCAGACCCCGGTGACCCTCCGTTTATCTACGTGTTTGGCAATCAATGGTATCCTGCAGAAGTGATGCCAACAGTAGAATATCACGTACCGTTTGCAACAGAACGCAAGTTCATGGATATTAATTGTGCCAAGTTGATAGCGCACATGGATCGGTGGACGATACCCGAGGAAGTATTTCGAGACAATATAGATTTTACTTGGTGTCCGCATCCCGAAGATGCTCCATACATACATCACTTTGGTAGCGAGTATCAAATTAGTACAGGATTGATGTATACAACGCCGGGAGCAACTGAGCCTAAGTTTGAAGGTGATCCTCCTAAGTTGGTTAAAGAAAAACTGACTGTGAATGTATTGGATATATTCTTTGTTGATCGTAATAATGCCACGGCACAAACAAGATTTGAACTTTTACAAAAACAGTATCCCAATATACAAAAAATCCGATACGCCAATAGCATCATGGATACTATTACAAGATGTATGGTACGTGCTAATACTAGTAAATTTTGGGTCATTAGCAGTGAGTATAGTTATGCTAATTTTGATTTTGCGTGGCATGCACAACCTTGGCAAAGCTATATGACACATGTATTTCCCAGCCAGCACCAAAAATGGTCTGACACATTTCTAATTAACAAATGGGAATTTGAGCGACATAGTAAATGGGCCACAAAATTAGAAGAATTTCCTAATTTAAATTTTGTACATGATCAAGCAGTGACCAAGCCCGAGAGTCTTGCTAATATCTATTATGTTGATCACGGCAACTCGTTATCTAAGATCCAGTACGAGCATCTACGCAATGAACATCCAGACATCGTTAATACGAGATTTGCCAATGACTATCTGGACACATTTAAACGTATAGCGAACATAGCCGAAACAGAATATGTGTGGATCATTAATAGTATATGCGACTATACCATATTCGACTTCACATGGCAACCGGAACCGTGGCAAGCGGAAATGATACACTGTTTCCCAAGTGGAAACTTGAAACGCGGCGACACATTCTATATACACGTGGAGTCGTTTAAAAAACAAATGGTAGAGCTAGAGCTGCTGGATTGGTTCAATGTGATCAACTATTGTGAAGATCAATTTGGAGCTGTCACACGGTATGATACACCAATACATATTTACGATACAGATGATCTGGTCACTGAGGTTAAAAATTATACGTTCACTACACCTTATGTAATGTTCACCAACTTAGGAGGATTACGATTTGTAGATTTTCCTTGCCTTTGGACCAAGAAAGATCGTACAGTTGTTCGTGTAAGTGTCGCAGGTGCCACTGCACTAGTGCCACGAGATATCAAGGCTGATTTGAAGACGCAAATCTATGATTATCCCTACATTGAGAAGTCGAAACTGCTATTATTGAACGACTATTTAGGCGATAGCGAATGCTTGGACATAGTTTATATTAGTAACGGTGAACCAGATGAACAGCGTTGGTATGATCATCTATGTTACCAAAGTAATACTAACGCAAAATGGGTGCGTGGAGTAAATGGGCGTACTGCCGCTTATCAAGAAGCCGCACGTCAAAGCACAACACCTTGGTTCTTTGCAGTGTTTGCCAAGCTAGAAGTCTTAGGCAGTGACTTTCCCTGGTTTACCTGGATGCCAGATTACTTCCAAGAACCAAAACACTATATCTTTAATAGCCGTAATCCTGTGAATGGGTTAGAGTATGGGCATCAAGGTATTATCGCTTATAACAAAAGATTAGTCCTAGAGAACAATAACCCGGGAATTGACTTTACATTGAGCCAACCGCACGAAAGTGTACCTATACTAAGTGGAATAGCACATTTTAATCAAAGTGCATGGATGACTTGGCGTACTGCCTTCCGCGAAGTTGTTAAGTTAAAACACTTTACCGCTATACAGCCAACTGTAGAAACAACAGAACGACTACGTGTTTGGTGTAATGTTGCAGAAGGTATGTATGCTGAATATTGTTTGCAAGGTGCAAACGATGCTGTGGATTATTACAACGAAGTTGGGGGAGACTACGAAAAGTTAAAACTATCTTTTGAATGGGATTGGTTGCAAAAACGATTTACTGGCCTGCATAATAATCAACTATAGTCTCTGCTACTGTTTCAACTTCAGCATCAGTCATCTCGGGATAAATTGGTATGCTTAACGATTCTTTACTATGGGCCACAGCACCTTTAAAAGCCTCATAGGTATGATTATAATTATAGTCATAGGCCACATCATGCTCATGTAGCGCAGTTTCGTAATGTATTTTAGTTTCAATGCTATTCTTACCCAGATGGGTTTGTAGGCGGTGCCGACCATGTGTGCGTATAACATATTTGTGCCAAGCGTGTACAACGTCGTCGTTTGGTAGCATGGGATCTACATACGCACTCAGGTGCTCGGTATAAAAATCCGCGATCTCTTTCCTTCTGGACTGCCATGCATCAAAGTAATTTAACTTGATCAGCATGTGGGCACAATCCACTTCACTCATTTTACTGTTAGTACCAGGAGTGCGATGGTTAAACAATTTACCATTGTCTTTAAGGTCTCGACATTGTTGGGCTATGTCCGGATCATCAGTTAGTATCATGCCGCCTGACCCATAATTAGGTAGGTTCTTTGTCGGGTCAAAACTTAAAACACTGATGTCACCTAGACTGCCAGACGGTCTACCCTTGTATGAAGCACCGAAGCTTTGAGCGGCATCTTCGATGATAGCAATGTCATTATTGGGGTTAAAGAATTTACAAGCCACCCTTAGTTTATCGTAATCGAGTATGTTACCAAACAAATTTACATACATCACTGCCGTGACACCGGCACCAGTAAGTGCTATGTCACAGGAGTCGATATCTAATAATGCATCATCGTCAACATCACAAAATACAGCGTCGTTGCCTGCTAGTATCACGCTGTTCAATGTAGCAACAAAACTTTGTGCCGGGATAAGGACTTTGCTATTGCCGATACCCAACACACCTTGGGCAAATATCAATGCCTGTGTACAACTATTCACTGAAATAGCATATGCTCTATTGCATCGTATTGCTATAGCACGTTCAAAAGCCATTGCGTATGGCCCGTCGAGGACTTGTCCGCTTGATAATACTTTATCAGTGGCTTCGTGTAGCTCTTTTTTAAGCGTTTGGTATTGTCTTGGCAGACCAGTAAACGCTATTATTGAACCAGTTCGCATACTTTTGGAAACCTTCTTCAACATCTACTTTCGGATTAAAGTTAAAATCTCTACGTGCGGCATCAATGTTCAACGCACCACGGCTCGGGAAATCTGTATCTTTGTCGCGACATTCTACGCTACCGTTACCGGCAATCTTAATTGCTAGATTAGCGGCTTGCAATAGCGATGTGCTATGGCTCTTGGTAATGTTATATACGTTGTTGATCGCATTATCGCTTAAGGTCGCGGCAACGATACCAGCAGCCGCATCTTCAACATAGGTAAAATCAAGAGTTTCGTTTGCTCCGTTAACTTTAAGTATTTCTCCACGCAACGCACCAAGCATAAACTTAGAAACAACTCTATCCTCAACATCTAACTCACCGTATACAGCACTGGGGCGGATTATAACATGATTAAAACAGCCGCGCCGGGTATAATCTCTAACAAGATGTTCTCCCATTAGTTTCATGATACCGTATTGGCCTTGCGGTTTGCAATTATAATCTTCCTTTACATCGTCGGCAAAATCACCGTAGACCATTGAACTACTGATATACACAAATTTTGGTATAGCGTATTGCTTTGTTAATTCTAATAGATTGATAAGTCCTGTGGCCATGACTTCTGCACCCCACACAGGGTTAGCACTGACTACTTTTTGTCTTGGGAAACTTGCCAGATGTATGATAGCATCAATCCCACCTCCGTAGTAGGCAAACCAATTTGCCATACTAGCCCGATTTCGTAAGTCAATATGATATAAAGCGGATACTATACGTTTTGTTCTTTCCCGATACAAATATGCTAGTTCGTCTTGCGGGACAAATCCGTAGTCAGTTACACAATCGAGAACAAAGCATTCGTGTCCGCTTTGTTCTAGCTGTCTTACGACGTTATGGCCGATAAAGCCGGCACCGCCTGTTACAATAAATCTCATACTGCCATCTTAGCAGTAATAGCACTATGGCTAGTATATCCTTCAAGTCGAACATCGGACATTGTAAATTTGGTGATGTCTGTGATATCAGGATTAAGCCATAGTTGTGGGGCAGGTAATGGTTCACGATTTAACTGTTCTTTAACCTGCTCTACATGAGTCATATAAATGTGTGCGTCACCGAGCACGTGAACGAACTCGCCTACCCCCAGCCCGCACACTTGAGCAATCATGTGGGTCAGTAGAGAATAGCTTGCAATATTGAATGGGACGCCTAGAAACATGTCACAACTTCTTTGGTACATCTGGCAAGATAACTTGCCATTCACTACGTAAAACTGTGCAAAGCAATGACATGGCGGCAATGCCATGCGTTCTAATTCTCCTGGATTCCATGCTGTGATTATATGTCTGCGACCGTCGGGATCTTTCTTGATACCTTCTATCAATAACAGTAATTGGTCCAGACGTTTATAAACAGGATTGAGCCAAGTCTTGCCGTAGTCATCATCTATGTCAGGTTCGCTGTCGGGAGTATGTGTGATCCAGTCACGCCATTGTACTCCGTAGACACGACCTAGGTCACCTTCAAACTCTGCTTTGGGCTTCCAGTAAGGTGCCAAGGCATTGGGTGTCCATATAGTCACTACGCCTTCCCTAGTGCCATACGTGATTTCCGCAAGCCTTCGTTCGTCTCCGCTACCTTCAATCATCCAAAGTAGTTCGCCTACACAGGATTTCCATGCTAGTTTTTTGGTTGTTACTGCGGGGAATGATTCTGCAAGGTTATATCGTTGTTGCATACCAAACATGCTGATAGTACCCACACCGGTACGATCACCTTTTTGGGTACCTTGCTCAAGTACCTGCCGTAGTGCGTTTAAATAGAGGTTCATATCTTATTATGGTTGATTGATAGTCGGATGCTACCCTGGCATTTTTTGCTACAAGACCTGTTAAGAATGCCTTAAGGTTTATCTTAGTATCTATTTTATACGAACCTTTGATGTGTGTCAAGTGGACTTCGTCGAATATATCAATACATGCTTCTAAAATCGCCGGCCCCCCAATGACCCAAATAATACGATCCGGATGTTGTTTTTCTAATGCTAAAACTTTCTCTACGATATCACCTTGGATACGTCCGGCTTTAGACATTGGACGATTGCTGGCCACGTACACGATGCGACCTGGTAGTGGTTTGGGCATCTTTGGATCGTCCCACGTGTTACGACCCATAACCACGACATGGCCGGTCGTGAGTGTTTTAAAGTTAGCGAGATCTGATGCATTATGTGGCCAGGGTAACGTGCCATTATTACCCATGCCACCATACTGATCTACAGCGAATATAGCATTTATCATAAATTTTTTAATAATTTATCGGTGAAAGGTTGGACGACTTTAGACACCGCATCAACACTAATATGAAAGTCAACATCTGCAATATAATCGTCTAACACCTTTAATTTTTCATTAATAGTGCGCTCGACATGCCCTGGATCTTGACCTTCTTTTAGCATTTCAGCTACGTCAACATTTACAGCAGTTCCGTCTTTAAGATTAACAGTAATAGAGAGTAATACACCAACCGGAACTTGTTCTTTATGTACTTCCTTCAATAACCGTTCCCATTGCTCTTTACTGCTTAAATTAAGCCGCCTGCTTCTTTGCTGCCGGGGTTTTTTTGATTTTGACATTTTTGGCAGGGGCAAATTCTTTAGCTTCTTTCATTAGGCGGTCAGCCTCGGCCATTAACATCTGTGCCTGAGTCTTCATTTGTTCGGCTTGGGTTATACGTTGCTGTGCTAGATCGATATCACTTAACGCACCTTTGATGTATGCAGATGCATTATCAGTTGCGTGAACATCAATATTTGTTCTGCTTACACTTTGATTGTTCGGCGGCATTCCAACTTCGCGACCTTCGGTACGACGTTTTTTAGTTTGTAGTCCGGCGTTATTGTCTAAGTCTGCCATACGTTTGATAGCGTCAGCGCCCTTATCCATTTCGTCAAGAATGGTATTTAATTCGTCTAATCGCACACTTGACTTTGCCGTGGGTGTTATTAGCACTTGGCTAGTAGGTACCTTCTTGATGAAGCCTTCGCGATGCAATACTTCTAATGCATTACGTCCGTCGGCCATAACTGTACGGAATAACACATCCGACAAATCCTTGGCATTTTGACCAACTGCACTCTCTAGACATTTCATTACTTCGTCGTGAATCATACGGGGCAATGTATCGCTATAGGCCACTAGAGCCATATGAGCATCGTTAGGAACTTGTCTCCATAATAGTACTATTTTTTTGTTGTTGTGTTTTCCGACATGCTTAATCATTTTATTTTCCTTTATTCAGCTGATTGTTCAGCTGCTGGTTGGGCCGTAACGGCACCGCTATCACGTAAAAACGTAGTTAACCGATCGAAGCACCCACCTACTTGTGTAAATTCTTCGGCTTTAAATGCGCCGCGCTGACTGGCCAAGCTGATAGCTTGAGCTGCCAATAAAATGTCCGATATTTGTAATTGGGCAGCGGGCACTGCCTCGGATGGTGTTGCTTCTTGTGCTAGTTCTGACATAGTATTTCTCCTGTAAATATAATCTCCATGCATATATTTACTATCTATAGTCAGAGTGGAAAAATTTTCTTAGTAGGTATTAAAGGTGCTTTGTAATAAGCTAAAATAACTAGCTTCGCCCGGTATCTCAAACCCAACTATTTTTTGCATTGCCACACTCCCCCCAGTAGTGCTTATATAATCGTCACCAAAAAAGAACCTCCCTTCGAGGTTCTCCCAGATCCAATCTGTGATTATTTTTTCTTGGGTATGTAGGTCAAACTGGAATACAACAAAATGCGGGGGACAATGATCAAGTTGACGTAACCCAAAAACGGACAGTGGATTTACGTCATTTAGTTTCAGCACTAGTGCTTTCTTCTTTGTCAGTGATAACAGTAAGTTTAAAATTCTCATTCATATCGGGCTGTTCAATCTGGATCTTAGACTCCAGTGCTGTATCGGCAGCTCTTTTAAAGCTATCTAAAATACTCAACTGCCCTGTAATACTAACAATTTCTGCGGCTCTTGAAATATCTTCAAGCGCCATTTCCAGTGCCATGATACGTTTGATCGCTGTCTCGAGATCTTCAGGAGCATTGACTAGTTTTACTTCGGGTGCTGGCGGTAAGTCTTTTTCAGGAACAGCGGTAGTGTTTACGTTGTGCAATATAGTTTTCATAGTTTTCTTTATGCGAGTATATCTACGTTTTGTCCATTACGTCCCATGCGGCGATTGTATTCAATACGTGCCGCATCGTTGGCTTTAATCTGTTCGTGTATACGACGTTCTTCAATTTGGAGAGTTTCGTGCCTACGATCGATCTTCTTTATATCCTGTTGTTGCTGATAGATCGCGTATGCTTGTTGGTTTGTGATTTTCATTTCTTTCTAGCCTCCTCTTCATAATGTGCCCAAATGCCCCACGGTGGTTCACATCCCGGATTACCTTTGATGATCCAAACGGTATCGCAATAATGTTCCTCGCCCCACTCACCACACGGCATACCGTCTGTAAACATGATAAACTTCTTGGGCTCGATACCGTGTTCTTTCATGTAAGTCCAATTCGCCATAAAGTCTGTACCACCACCACCCTGGGGCTCGTAGTCAGCGATATCTTTCATATTGTCGCTGTTAAACTCTTGGTCGTTATAAATTTCAGTATCAAAACACCACACGCGAATCTTATATTCGTCGTATGCTTCCATGATGCCGCGGATCTCACTTAAGAAACACTTGCTATCTTCTCCGCTAATACTACCCGATTGATCAATGCAAACAGCAATGTCGATGGTGTCGCCTGGCTTCATTCCCGGAAGAATAGCATCCATGTGCCAGCCCTTACGATTCGGACGAGAAAAAGTAAAATCGTTTTTAATGGTGCTTTGGACTTGTTGTTCCAACAGTTCCTTCCAACCAATTTGCGGTTCTGTCATGTCTTTTACAAGACGTTTGACGCCACTTGGTAAGTTACCTGCACCAGCTGCCTGTGCCGCTTGCAATACGGCTTCTTTGATCTCATCGCGGATAGCTTTTCTCTCAGCCTCGGACAATTTAGGACGACCCTTACCATCTTTGTCGCCTTTTCCTCCTTCTCCGTCTCCGTCGCCATCCAAATGTTCATCTAACAGTAATTTAGCAAGATCTTCGATGTTAATCTTGTTGGCATTCTTCATTAGGTCATCGTATACTTCTTCCGCCGACATACCTTTGTATTTTGGATCATACAATACGCCGCATACAGTAATCTTTTCGCCAATCTTTTGTTCGATCAAATCTGCATTGACGCAAAAGTCATCAGCGATATTCCAAATTTTAGGATTACGATCACCACGTCGTCCCATATGATCATATACGGCATGTAATACTTCGTGCCCAACCAGAAACTCAACCTGCTTCAATGGCATGTTGTTGACGAATTCTGAATTGTAGTAAAATTTGCGGCCGTCTGTTGCGGCAGTTGGCAACCAATCGTCACCGTTTACAAGAGTCATACGTGTTGCAAGGTTGCCAAAGAAAGGTGCCTTAAGCAAGAGTCCGATCCGTGCAGTAATCAATTTTTCACGTGCCGCAGCATCAACCTTGGGATTTGTAGGTTTACGGACCGGCACAGTAACTTCTGGTTCTGCTACTGCAACACTATGGATTATATTTTGCATTTTTCTTCCTTTGATTAATTTATACACATAGTATAGCACGACTTAAATTACCGGTCTACTACACTATTTAACACGCCTTGCTAGTATCTCTTCGTATGTTGTTATCGCTTCGTTTGAGTCAGTGATCTTCCTGGGTGTTGCTGGCCTCGTTATAATTTCTACCTCTTGGCACACTTCCTCGCCCTTGAAATATCTCCACAGTCTGCAATCTTTTTCCTTTGCTGTACTAACAACGTGGTCGGTTACAGATTTTCCAGTAGTTTCTGTCACTGCTATACTGGTCGCCCCAAAACCAAACATCATCGGTGATGCACAACCATGTAGCAGTAGCACTATAAAAACGGAGGACTTATATCGCATGAATGCCCCCGACCGTGACTAACGGATTCTTAGTTCTTGCCACTTGCGGCAATGATGTATTTGCCAAAACGCTGATGGAACTCATCAAACGATTTCATTTTACCTGGAACCATGGGCAAGTTATACGTGGTTAGCGCAACACGAGCACCCATAACAACGAGCTCCGTAGTAAAATTATCCATCATAAAACGTAGGAAGTAATCCGCTTGAGCATGCCAGTCGGACAGTTTCTCCTTGCCAAGTTTCTTAAACTGTTCCTGGAGCTCGTAGCACAGGCTAATAGTAAGCGAATACATCGCTGACACTTCCTTAACTTTGAGTTCCTTGATTTTGCCAGACAAAATATCTTCTGCACGTGGCATCTGCCCCGACACTTTGCGGTGTGCCATAAACTTAATAGCAAGTCCTTCACCAACAGTACCGGCGATCAAATCTACAAGCTCTGCATCGGTAGCTTCGTCGTCCTCGAGAAACTGTGACACAAAGAACCAGCTACGCGGAGTAGCAAACGCACGGCTCGAAGATTTAGGATCAAAGTCCATCAAGTCTTGTTTAGCGAAACCAATGTAGCCAACAACGTCCTTGTGGACTTTGTGATTAACTGCCCACTGTTCCCAGGATTGGAAGTCTGTCCGCACTTCCAAGTGGACGAAACGATTTGCCAAAGGACTTGGCATACGATAAGTAACACCCTTATCTGATTCGCGATTACCTGCGGCAACCATAACAACATTGTCCGGCAAGCGATAAGTGCCAACACCACGATTCAAAATCAATTGATACGCCGCCGCTTGCACAGCCGGTGCCGCCGAGTTCAACTCATCCAAGAACAATACGATGATAGGATACTTTTTAGCAAGCTCTTCGCTAGGCAATTCGATTGGAGGAGCCCAATCCATTACTTCTTTATTTTTATTGAAGAACGGGATACCACGGATATCAGTTGGCTCGCATTGTCCCAGTCGCATATCAATCATATGCCCGCCGAGATCTTCGCACAATCCAGCAACCAATTCTGACTTGCCGATTCCCGGAGGTCCCCACAAGAAGACAGGACGTTTATTTTTAAAACAACGCAAAACACGACTACGTGCTTCGTTTGGGGTTACACTACGATTTTCAGTCACGGCCATTTAAAACTCCTTTTATTAATGTAAAACTATTATACGAGGTTACGAATTACTGGTCAACTACATCGCCTTTACTTCGTCGCACACTTCCGCGAGCATCTTCATAAACTGGGCACGTGCCTTTGCCTTGTCTTTTGAGGACTGTGCAACATCCTCGGCCACGGACTCCACCTTTACCACCCCTTGCACCTGCGCCGCAGGCACAGTGACCTTGACGGTCTTGGGTTGTTTAGCCACCTTAGGTGCCTTGGCTACCTTAGGCGCAACAAACGGATTCTCATCCACTGCATTGGCAGTGAACAATGCCAACACATCTTCACCACACTTGTCAAACACCGGTGATGTCAAGCACCACTTAGCGGCTTCTACTTTAGACATCAGCGTAGGCAGTATAGTCATATTGACATCAGTGTCGCCGAGCTTGGCTAATTGCTGAGCACGGGCTTGGCTCATTGCAGTGCGAAACTTAAGTTCACCAGCTACACGACTAAAACCCGCAAATTGAAACGTTTTCATAAGTTATTCCTTATTAGTTACAATACATACATTATACATGAAACGGATTTATTGGACAAATTACAGCTGAGTTACCGTACCAGTCAGCACATTCACTACTCGCTCACCAGCACCAAATGCGGACCGCATTTCAAACATTTCTTCTTCGGATGGACCTTTGTAATTCTTGCGATATGCTTCGATCGCAATACGGTCTTCAATTTTGCGTTGATCCAAACTATTCTGCAATTCCAATTGGCCAATGTAGCCCAGGCTAACAAAAGCTTCTAACATGTCTTGAAACGGGATATTATTGCTGGTGTTCCAGCGAACCACAGGACCGGATTTGCTATCAGTTTCGTCAATATAGAAAGCGTCTTTTTGTTTAATCGCGTATTCTATTGTGCTCTTATCCATTTGTTTCTCCTGTTATCTAACTGTATGTATACATTATAAACGAAATGGATTTATCGGACAACCAAAATATAGGTGCTGTAAGTGCTTGATTCTATTAGATAAACTTCACACACGGGGGAATCCTGCGGTTCAAATTACGGATTTTACCCATGGTTTCCATCAACTGCTCTTGCAAAATCGTGTGGGCGACACCAGTGCAGGCTTTCATACCTGTTTGCAGGCGCATCACTTGGGCAACCAAGTCCTGCTTCTTTTGCACTTTTTTGGCATGTTCCGCCGGAACCATCGCTTGCATCCCACCAACTGTCATTTGCACATAATTTTGCATTTGTTTCTCCTGTTATCTAACTGTATGTAGCTATTATAAACGGAATGGATTTATTGGACAACCAAAAATTGTGGGAAATTTTCCTTAACAAAATCAAGCACTTGCGTAGTGGTCATATCTCCAAGATCTTTGCCTGCACTTGTAGTAACTGCCTGATCGCAGAGCCGGCCCAGCTTGGCACCTGCGGCATCGTCGTCACATACTGCCACAGTGCGACGAGCCAGCGATCCCAACCAGGGCCGCAGACGTTTGGGATCGTTGGCCAATACTGCTACCGCAGGCAATCCTAGATTGTGCAGACGACAAGCATCAAATACACCTTCGGTAACAAACAAGACATCCGTGCGAAAGTCCCACGACTCCAGCCCCCACACGGCCAAGCGATCTTTGGCCCACGTAAAGTAGCGACCATCGCGTGGATCGTTGCGGGCGGTCTTGGATGCGAATGGTCTGTACTGCTGGTAGCCTACCCATTGCCCCGACAGATTCCACAAGGCAAAGCAGGCGGTCTCATCGTCCCAACTTACAGTGTAGAGGTCGGGATTGAGGTGTCGTTCCGTTAGATGTTTTTTAACGTCCATGGGCATATTGTAGCACCAACCTCATTTACGGTCAATCAAAAAAATCCCCCTGCTGTAGGGGGATGTAAGTCTTTGATTTTACTGCTAAATTACCATGTTATACAATACCAAACAAGTTAAAATGATCACGCAAAGTCCACGTGTCTAGGTTAGGTATTCTCTGGCCGTTATATGCTTCAAACTCGGGAAATACCGTATTACCATTATAATCCGATTCTGTCATACCTGTTTTATAGCGTTTAAAAAAGTTCCAAGGATCTATATTACGATCGTGCATACCACGGGCATTGAGCAAACTGTTACCTTTGCGTGATACACGACATGTAGGCACGTTAAGGGCTTGATTTATTGATAGTTTGTTTTCGATCAATAAATCACGAACCTGCGCTGCTGGAATAACGTGTTCAAAGATCGTATCCTCGGCTTTTAAACTAACACCCCTTTGATGATAGTGCGAGTTAATCTTGCCTTGGATAGCGTATCCATGATATCGACGGATATGGTGATCAATGCTATCACGTAGTAGCCTCGCTCGCATATCTTCGTCGAAAACTGTAGTACGATATAGTTCTAGTAGGCGCTCAAGCTCTGATGTAGTTGTGGTTAAACAATCTGCATAGGACTTGTCGTTACGTTTAACATTAGACTTACGTTTAGGCCTAATTTCTTTTAAATTTTGTTCTAAGATATCCATATTAGTACAAGTCCTTTACTGCAGGCATAAACGGTGTACTAGCATTAAGTGACGGAATACGACCACCCCATGTTTTGCTTAGTTGGTGCCACAGGAACGTACCACCTGTGTTCCAATTCTTATTCATTTTCATATGCTTAGGTTGATGAGTAGACGGCAACCCGCCATAGTACTTTTTATGCCAATGCTCGTATGCTGTACGTACTTTGCCCCAAAACGGACTAGATTCGTGGAAGTCGGCATTGAAAAGACTATGTAGATGATTGCCAATACTAACTACTTCGTTGTCTGTATAGTCAATACCATCTTCTTTGGCAAGGTTAAACCATGCACACATGATTTCAATTTCCTGCGAATCTATTGAACGTGGTGCAGGAATGGTTGTAGTATACAGGGCAAACTTACGGATAATATCGCTACTGTACTTGTCAATTTCTGTCATACGACTGATTGCCCCCGGCATATGGGTATCACCGAACTTTTCTGCTGTTACAAACAAATCAGCACCCGCGAGATGTTGTTGTTTTAATTCAGCTTCTTCCCATTTTGGGTCATTGTTACCATCGAGCCGCACACCTAATACCATTTGGCGGTACAAATCAATTTTGTCTAGTGTAAGTTTACCTTTGTCGCTGTTACCGCTAACAAAGTTCATGCGGATATCAGCACGGTTTTTAACCTTGTACAAAATGCTAGGCACCATGACATTTTTAGGATCTTGCTTAAAGATCATTACTGCAATGATCCAATAAACAACAGCGGTATGTTGAGCGTCCCAGCTGGCAAAGAGTTTAGTACCGACTGGATATTGATGTTCGAGGTCGCCGCCATCACCAACCTCGTATAGTTTAATTGGGTCAGCCTGCACTTCTCGGAAATCAGTTAAAATTTCTGCACACCAAGGCAAATTAAGAATACGCTGAATAGTGATATCAATTAAGCAATCTGCCATACAAGTCTCGCCAGCTTCTGCAAGATCCATGTCTTCAAAGCAGGTAAGATGGCTGTGCTTTTTTATAAACTCGTTACAGGCATTTGTGATCATGCTTCGAGCACCGGTTTGTTTAATACGCGGAAGGTTCGAGATTGTGTTGTTAAATCTTGTGCCGAGATCTACAAACTTTGAACCCGAGTGTGTATACTGAGCATTTTGTTGTGACGCATATGACGACTGTGGTTGTTGTGCCATTTTAAATCTCCTAGTTGTAATTCCCTCCGGCGTAGCCCCTATGACATGTCCATCGGCAATGTTGTTACTTTACATTAAACATAATTATCAGTCAACCTCTTTAATGGATTATTTAAATTCTTGTGATACAGCAAGGTGCGATAGATAGCCGGCCAAGTCATTTGCGTGTAAGGATAGCATCACTGCTTCCTCGTCATCAAACACTATTATCTTATGTCGATGCAGCAAATAATACATACCTCGGAATACTCGTTCTAACTGTAGTATATGTAAGTTGGTAAGATCATCGTTGAGTACAAATTCATATCCCACTAGTTTAAGAGTGGCCTTGACGAACTGCAATCCAGCTAGATTTAGTCGTAGGCTGTTTGGATCAGTGGGATTGGTCCACCAACGGAGTTGCCATACGACTGTCTGTCCTTCTGGAATACCGGCTTGGATGCAGAATATTTTTGTAAGTTGGCGTTGGGAATAACGCTTAGGGGAAGACGTGGTCACCGGATTTTAACAACACCACAGTGAATTTATCCGACTTGAATAAGGTGTTTAATTTCTTTGCTAAGTTTATCGCATGTCCAGGATTAGAAAAACTAACCTTCTTATATTTAGGACCTGGGTAGCTGACAAGTATGTTATGGGTTTTCAAGTTGATCGGGGATTTGTCGTAGAAAACTGCCCAGATGCCCTCGGAGTTTAATACTTGCTCACTTTTATAATTGGTCTTGTTTACGTAGTCCAACAACACAGTTGGTTTAGGTCGACTCATTTCATTAATCCTTGATGTACTGTTTATTTAGCTAGGTTATATACGCATATTTACTTAAATACGCCGCCATCCATGCTGGCAACCACTACAGGTGGCACATCTGGTTGTTTACTTAAATGTGCAATCGTGGCCATCAAATCAAAGATTTCGGCGTGTAAACTACGAGCTTCTTGTTGATTTAAGGTTAGGATCTTACCGTTACTTTGATTCATGCCCCTTACCCTGTCATTGAACAATTTAATATGAAATGGTAAATTGTCAGCTGCCATTTGCTTCCTTCATCGCCTCTAGCATACGTTCCGCAGTTTTAAATGGACCTTGGTATGCGTATCGATTCAACGTAATGAGTTTTGGACAAAACGCACGTACCCAAGTATTGCTAAATTTAATAATATAGTGTCCCGCACAAAAGAAACTTTTTGATTTTGATGTTTTGGTAAAGATGGGCAAGTATCGTTGCACATCAAGCACTTGATTATGTATCCGATTGCTGGAAGTTGGATATCCGTATACTTCGTTAACTTCGACCTTAACAGGTTTTTCAATCTTGGCAAATATAATATTACATTCTTGGCTTAGTAGTTTAATTGATGGATATAGAGTACGTTCGTTATTGTGTACATATACAAATCCACCATCCTCCCCGATCGCCTGTATAGTGGCAATCTTTTCTCCACTGCCACCTTCTACGATCCAAAACTTATTTTTTATCACTGGTCTTGCAATAGTGTCTGCCATATTATCCTTTCAAACAGCTCATCATTATAATCTTACCTAACTCTTTATCAAAATCTACATCATCGGGGATAATGTGTAACTCTGGTTTTTTATATTCTCCGGAGACACTATCATTTAGCTGATACACTTGTACAACCCAACCGCCACTGGCCTTGAGTATTTTAAGATTAATGCCATCTTGGTCAAGAGACATTGCTGTTAGTTGACGCGTTTGTGGGGTATTGGTAAAGAACCCACCAGCACCTCCGCCACCTCCACCACCGGCTCCTCCTAAAGTTATAGTCTGAGTCCCACCATTGGCAATAGAATAACTCATGCTACAATCAACCCAATGATAAACACGTATGTCAAATAATGCATAGCTTGGTCAGCTCCTAGTATGATCCAAAATTTATTATCAGCATAGGTGAGTCCTTTGTTCAGTTGTTGCTTGACCCAATCGACGTGATAATGCACGATGCCATCTAGCAATGATAACACGATAGAATCAATGATAGTGATACCACACAGCAGTAACACTATTAAAGTACCAATGGCATGGAACCCTGCATGATGGACACCTCCCTTGGCACCGTATATACCTTTCTCAGCAAGCATATACGGATATTGCAATACAAAATCACAAATAAAATGTTTAATACCAAGTAAAGCTAACAACAATATTACAGTTGACACTGATTAATTCCTTTTGATTGATAGGCTTCCGGCGTCTAGTTCTTGTTTCATTCTTGTTCCTTATCTTGCTCATACTGTTTAATCATTCTATAAACAGGTTCCATACGTTCAGCAAACACATCCGGCGCTTTTTCTGCGGCACGTTTTAGTTCCCACTCGTTAGGGTAATGTCGCAAACACCATCCGGCACCATCCTTGATTTTTTTTGGAATTCGTGGCGTAGAGAGTATTTCTCTTAAAAACTTTTCAGTTTGTACGATAGCACGATATCGCTCGTCGGGTAATGTCATTTTATTATCTTTTTCCTATCCAATAAAGTAAAAGTTCAACTAACAACGCGATCCCTGCTAATATGCATAAGATCCAACCTGTATAATAAGCAAACAGCATCGTGTTCATTTGATTTCGTCCGATGTTGTGATAAAGTGGCCAATAATTAAATCCAAAGCCGCGATGGTCTGCATATTAATGACTAGGTCTTCTGGATGCATCCATTTGCCCTTAGGGTTAGCATCACTTTTTGGATTCTTCTTCCATTCTCTCATTTCTTTCCTAAGACATGCACGATAGTCTTTGAGATTCATACTGGTGATACGATCAGCAGTTTCACCATCGATCCATTGATATGGTTTGTGTTTTGTTTTGCTCATTTTTTCTCCGATCTAAGTCTACGACATTCTTCTTTAACTGTAATTGGTATATCAGGGGTAATCTCGACCCATGTGCAATTATATACCATCGTTCCATGTAATGCGGCGGGAAAATATTTAATAAAATAGTATAGGCCGCAAACACCGAGCGCAAAGACTACAATGTACTTCACACACCCTCTAACAAAGTGATGGTGTTACCGGATCCCTCTAACTGCCGCACCCAGCCTTCGTATATACTGGCAGCATATCCACTCATTCCGTGTGCGCCTTTACGACAAACGTACAGACTACCGGAATAGTTCGTAAATTCGTAACGGTCTTCGTGCTCGATAGTTTCAGTAATGCCGGAACTCAGCTTCCAACTATCGCTGCCAAGATATCCACCATACCAGCTTGCAAGTACCTTGCGTAGTTTTTCTTCTTTATAATCAAATTCAACGATCACCCATCGGTCTGGTGTGTATGTACTCATTCTGGATAACCTGCTGATAAAAAGTCTACATAGTTTTGGATATTATCGCTAATGCGATTTAATTCGTATTTGCCACAGAACTTCATAAACTTGGTGCCAATCTGTTCAGTATTCTTTACAACACTATTTGTAGCGATAGATTCAGCAATTATTACTTTGATATGGTCTGGTTGCGCCGACAAGTCGACTAACTGCACGTTACGATTGTAATCATCTAACACACGATGTTCTGTACCGTTATGATCGGTCCATCGCTGTAGCATTAGGTTGTTCCAATTGAAGCCTTTTGAATCTCGGTCTTTAAACGCTTCTTCTAACCCAATTTTATTTTTACTGCCTTTAGTGCGTACACCTGGATACGCCGAGAAGACATTGTCACTTGTGTCGCCCCGCATACATTTTTCAAAGAGAATCCAGGCTGGCTCTGGGATTTTTTTAGGTTCCTTAGTTTTTTTATCTTTGACTGGGGCACCCTTTTTGTCAAAGATGCCTTCGATGGTGTGGAGCTCATCTGCTATTCCATTATATTGTTTTACGTTGGTTGCAAGTAGTTGATGGAAGTCGCTATCGCTACTGACGATAGTATGATGATCATCTGGGTGTGCTTGTATCCAACCGGCGATCAAATCATCGGCTTCCAATGCGCTATGCTGTAGCACGGTGCAGTTAGTCTTGTCAATTAAGAATGTTTTAAGTTCATCAAACGAATCCCAAAACAATTGATCTTCCTCTGCTTCCTTTTCAGTAAGGGCCGCAAAAGCCACAGCACGATTCTTTTTATAGGGCTCGTAAAAGTCCTTGCGCCAGCTACGCCCTTCTAAACAGAATACAACATGGTCAGCTTTCTGTTCCCGCCATGCTTTACCTACGCTGGCAAGTGTGACGTGTATAGCAAACCCCAATTTATCCCAGGTCTCACTCTGACGATGGGCGGCATGTCTTGCTCGAAAAAACGTATTTGCGGTATCAACTAGTAAGTATCTCATAGTAGTAATAGTAGCATATTATTATTTAGCTGTCAACATTGAATGGCTATATGTCCGAAATAAAAATAAAGACCAAGCTTCGTGTGCGTCCGGTCCAAAATGGTAAGAAGATGGCGTTACAGTCTTGAATCCTTGTTGTTTACACCAATTATAGTAAGTAAACTCATCACTATATGGATATAGATAACAGTCGTGCCAATCCAATTGGTGTACATTGCTAAATGGTGCAAACGTATTAAAAAACAAATGTGGTATTTTACGTGCCACTAGATCCAAGTGCAAATTATTGATACGGGTATGTTCATGATCCATCGCGACATTATAGTTTTTTTCTATGATCCAATTTGGATATGCTTGCTTAAATTCTTCTGGCCAATCATTGCCAACACCCCCAGCATTGATTTGCCAATACTGTCCATTGTGTAACCATTCTTCTCTTTCCCATGTAGACCATCCGATAATCACTAAATTGGGAGTATTAGTTTCTAGATACTCTCTCGTGGTACGTATGATGCGAGCATTACTTGATGCCGACTCTGCATCGCAATACAGGATAGCGCCAAGGTAATTAGCGATATGGCATCCGTAACTCACACGTTCGTTATCCGGGTGTGGTTGCCTTCCCAAACCCCAATACAATGGATCATCTTGGGCAAAACAATACGGATTTACGGCCTCGGCTCCTGCACTATGGCTGTCACCATTTACATATACTATCACGGTATTACTTTTTCTTGGTTGTCTTACTTTTTTTAATCACCGGTGCGGCAGCGACCTTGGCAGCTTTCTTTGCAGTACCCCAAAATGTTTGTCCTTCTAACTGTGAACTAACATCACGTGCGATTTGTTGTACAACACCGCCATTGGCTAAAAATATTGCCAGCGCATCGTCTGATTCTTTATTGTTTGTATATTTTGTCATTTAACTTATCTCCGTGTACTATAATTCGGTGTATGCTGGGTTAGGCATCTCTAACTCAAATAAATGAAACTTAGGTTTATTAACCCCAGTCCCAGTGGATGTATCTCTAAGAATCTCCATTGTTCTATTCAGTTCAGCGTCGCTTTGTGTAGAATAAAAACCTATGCCGAGTCCAGCAGTACCACTGCCAGCACTGATCATTGACATACCTGTTTGTCGGATTAATTGATATACTTTAATAGTCTTGGGTGCTTTAATAGATTCCATTAACTTACCTCTGTTTTTCCATTGCCAAGGTCCTTACGATCATTGACTCTTGGTCTAGCATCTATTGGTTGATTAGCTTCCCATTGTTCGTAATTTTCTGCAATTACATTACGGCAAACTTCTGCGAACCACCGGTCAACCATATCCGAATCAGATTTACCTTCGTACCCAGCTCTTACTAGATTAGTGATAAACTTATCATTCCAATCTAGTTCAAATGCACCATTACCAATATTGTCTGGATCGAGATCTACACTTAATACAGCAACCCATGGTAAACCTTTTTCTGTGGCAATTTCTTTTTCTGTTTTTACAGACTTTTTAGCCTTTGGTGTTTCTGTTATCTTGACTATAGCTGGCTTCTTTTTAAATCGATCAAATATTCCCATTGTAATTTCCTTTTAATTGCCAAATAATGTGTTCTGTTGGTTCGTGGTATCTAAACTTAACAATTGCATCAGGAGTTAATTCGGAGCCGAGGCCGGTCCACATTGCTGTACCTTCGTATACACGACACAACCATAGCCAGCGACCGGTTATAGCACTACGTTTTGGCCGCCATAAGAATCTTAATCGCCAATGTGCTATAGTATAAAATGCGTCGACGTCGTCCCATCGGTCATTTGCCAATAGAACTTTGCCGTGGTATCCTGCGCCCATCATTTACCCCAACCATTGCCCCACAAATCAACATGCAGTCTTGGACTATAGTTAAATCCGTGTTCAACACAGATATTGGCAATGTTTAGTTTGTTAGATTCGTACGGGTTAACGACCCCACCTTGTGGCATCAAGTATGCCACACCTTTGAATCCATTGTGTCTGAATGCCTCTACAGCCTTGATTGCTTCATTAACATGGTCCTGTGTTTCAACAACAAACTTAAGATACACATGTCCGTATGTTTGATAGATATTAACAATCTTTGGCTTGATAGCATCTTCCCATGTTTCACCTGACGCACTTAACTTGGCACTAACACTAAAGGTGACTTCTCGTCCATACCGATCTGCCCACTCAATCAAGTAATCCCTAAAGTCTTCGTGTAATTCTTGGGTACCGTTTGTTTCAAATGTGATGTTCTTTAAATCGGCCATCCTAGGGTGTGACAATAACTCTGGATAAGCACGTTGCCACCCTAGTAGTGGTTCGCCTCCGGTGATAACTAGATGTACATCATTGCCATTATTTTGTACCCATTTATTATTTGGGGTCAGCGCAAGCATTTGGTCCACTAGGTCTTCGGTCGTTACTGTTGGGCTGAGATGTTTAAATCCAGGATGCCAACTTGCATAACTATCGCATCCAGTATTAACCAATGGCAAACTTAAGAATGTATCGTACTTGTCAACTACCTTGGCGACTTCGTCTGCTTCAATTGATTTTTCCCCGGGCTTGCAGCCAAACCCACTACAAGTAAAATTACAACCATAGGTCCTAAGGAATACGCTTGGTACTCCAACAAATCGTCCCTCGCCTTGTAAACTATAAAATAGTTCTGATACTTTAATTTTACTCATATATGCTTGACCATAATTTAAGTTTCTCTTTTTTGTTTTGGATAGCGATATCTAACTCATTACGATCCAATACACCCTGTTCAACGAGTATATCCACCATTGCCAATACATCGCCAACTTCCATCCCCAACATTTTGCTATGCTGAATGCCGGTTTTATAGTGATTACTATCCATGCCAAAGCGATTACATTTACTGACTTCTACAATAACTTCGGCACATTCCTCTTGCAGTATACCCAATGCTTCTTTAATCTTGGAATTCATTATCTTCCCTGTGACCTTTGCGTCCGGCCATATTGCTGTCGGTTTCTCTTACTTCTACTTTACAACACCAAACACGTTTAGCTTCGTCTGCACCACAGTTTGGCAAAAAAATTGTATTAACGTATTCGTACAAGAAGTCTGCGATGCCTTCACAACCAGTCTTTTCAACTTCTGTGATCTTGGCAAGTTTAAGTCTACCAAGTTCTAGCAAATGCTCACGCATTGGGTCATCTTGTGCGACCAGCAATGTATGATCAAACCAATCTTCTAAATGTTCCTTTAGTGGCTTTAGACCGCCAAAGTCAGTGACCCAATTACGTGCATCCAAAGTATCCGCTTCAAACTCAAAATGGAAGCTCATCGCATATCCGTGAATCTGATTACAATGGCTATCTGCTCTCCACTGTCGGTATGCAACTGGACCAATTTGTCTATACGTTTTAGTACTAAAATATTTCTTTGCCATAACTATTCTCCTATGTTAAGTGTAGCATAGGCGGCAGAATTTGTAAAGCGGGATGAACGCCGAAGGCCGCTATTCCTGGGATATAACTATTTATCTCCACCATTCTTCCCAGGGAAAAACACACCAGGTTGGATCTTCGTGTTTATTGATAGTCAATCCGGCGTAATCTACATCTTTAAATTCACTTGCTTCATTATTAATCATAACAGCAAATTTCACGTTATGTCCCCATACTTCTTCCCACCGTTCGTCCATTGGCAAACACCCGTTTTCCCAGTCATCTTTGATCCATTTAATGGTACGTCCGGTATCGTTGATATCGTCAACGATAAGTATATTTTTAGCGGCAGCGATATCAAATGTTGATTCCGATTCCTTTGATTGCGTCATATATCCAAATGCTTCTTCGGCCAACCAAAGATTACTTTCTAATTCTTCGCCGCCGTTTTCACGAAAACTAACATTTAAAGTACACATTGGTATTTCCAAATAGTAACTAAGCATAGACGCAGGTGTGAGTCCACCTCGAGTGATACCCACGATGTAATCAGGTTTAAATCCATCTGCACTCATTTGCCGTATGATTGAATGTATCCATTGCTTAACGTTGTTCTCTGTGTAATACACCTGCTGCTTAGTAGACATTTTCTTTACCATCCTTATATATGTTAAAATTGTGCTTCTGGATCTGTTCCATGAATTTCAATAAAAATACACTTGCTGTACTTGCATCTTCGCCAGTAAACCGTATTAATGTAAGACCGGTACCATCTTTAGTAACGTAGCTGGATTTTGCCTTACCGTACTGTACTTGTTTTACTATATGTTTGCGACCTAGATAGTCAAACTCTTCGATCGCACCTGCGTGGCCACCAATCATGTTAAACCATTCTCCCATTTCATTTGTTAATTCTGATACAAAAAAACGTATTTCGTATGATACCTTACAACCAGGCGGCAACGTAATCACTTGCTGTTCTCCTGGACTAAAGCCAACATGACCTCATAGCGATCTTTGGCATCTTTAAGGCCTGGATGTTTCTCCATGAGCGATTGTAGGTCTTGTTCTTGTATCATCTTGCGTCGTATCCAATTTAATAATACTTGTAATTCTGGACCTAAACTTGCGGTGGCATAACTGGAATTCATATTAAGCCAATGGCTACCATCAAATACCTGCGTGTCCGACCCCCAGACTCGCATCATACCTGTCATAGGGTTGGTGGTATTTTGGTTAATATAAGGAACACTGGTATCGCCGCCGCTAACCGTAATACCTTGATCG